>Ga0192241_10429_pt1 | contig 20520 bp, 16 predicted proteins | sample Koala_Koa27_I3_FD_131239 | JGI IMG/M metagenome (GOLD analysis project Ga0192241, IMG submission 131239) | Enriched cells from koala feces incubated with labeled cellulose particles, San Francisco Zoo, California, United States - Koala_Koa2-7_I3 ... | reverse complement strand
ACCATCCGGATACCTCTTTACTGCCCTTTTCGTATCTGGTCGAAGACAACGGCCGAACCGTTCTTTTGCCCGGCGCTAATCTTAGGAGCATTGGTTTGGCAAGAGATGAAAAAAAATGGCCGGACCGGGATAAGCGCAAAGCAGACAAGCACGATCCGATCGCATTCGATGTCCTCACACCCTATACAATAGAAAAGATCGTGGCCGGTTTCGAATTATTGAATAAATGGAGCGCACCCGGTGACATCCCATACCATGGAACATTTATCCCGGCCCGTCAAGTTGAACGGGGAAAAGCATACTACCGGAAAGCGGTTGATTTCTATTTAGCACGAACCATAGCCAAAAGAATACAGGCAGATCAACCTATCGATACTGTTTCAGCAATATCGCACCACTGGGTGGACCTCTGCGGAATGCCCGCACCGCAGGATGAGATCGAAGGTATACTGAAACTCCTTCCGAACATGCGCTCCATCCATGAACTCGGTACGGCTTTGGTTGGAATTCATCATCATTTCAGCGAATATGAATGGCAGTATGCCGCTCATTTGCTGGAAAAATCCTATCACAAACCGATAACGGAATTGACAAACCTGGAATGGTCTGAAATTCTGGAGAACGGAAAATCGGCTGCCCGGACCTTTTTGGACTGGCGCAGGGAAGATACAGCAAAAGAATCGGATCGGATCATGCAGGCCGGATACGGATTAAGCGGATCTGAATCGGAAAGCGAAACAGAATTTACGGCTATTCACCGGACAGGAACGGATCGCATTCACGAAAGCCTTTTATCTGAATACGACAATTATGTCGAAAAAATGGAAGCCGCTCTTCGGAAATTGCCGTAACATCGGGCATTTCAATCCAATTTAAAAACCGGGTATTCACTTTCAGTCTCCATGCCAACCCTTATTTTTCCCGTTTGGGGCGGCGTACCCGCAGGGCGTGATGCTCGCAGGTGATACGCAGCGGAAAAGCCGGGCCGGATTCCCCGTCCATATCAGTGGTTTCGTTGGTGTTCGAGAAAATCTGCATGTCACAGCTTCGGATGTGTACGATATCCTTCGGGTAATGATCGTTCGGACGGCGCAGGAACGTGGTTACGGTGCGTATCGTTTCGACGATATTGTCCCCTTTGACGATCAGCACGTCCAACAGGCCGTCCGTGGCATCGGAAAGGTAAGCGATTTTGAGGTTTCCGGCCGTCTGCCCGTTAAAAACGAACATCATCAGCGCCGAACCGTTGAACACTTCTTTGCCCTGTTCTTCCACCCGGATCTGCATCTTGCGGAAATTCGGCAGTTCGCCGATCCCGCTCATGTAATAGGCCAGTTTGCCGAGTGTATTTTTCAAAGCTGTCGGGGTACGCTGGGAAATATCCGTAAACAGTCCGCTGCTGAATACGTTCACAAAATACCGGTCGTTGACTTTACCCAGATCGAGCGAGGCCACCTCACCGTTTAGAATCAGTTTGCATGCCGCCGCCAGGTCGGTCGGTACGCCGAGCAATTTGGCGAAATCGTTGGCCGTCCCCGTAGGAAGCACCGCGACAGGTACATCGATATTCCGGCATTTCATCAGGTTTACCAGATGGTTTACCGTTCCGTCGCCGCCGGCCAGAAGCACGTGATCATAGGTTTCGTCCAGATCGCCGATAATATCGTCGTCGTCGTAGTCGAACGTCAGCCGGAAAGGGATAATGGTGTAGCCTTTGCGCTGATAAATAGCGATGATATCGTCCAGCGCATCCAGAATCCGGTTGTCGCCGGATTTCGGGTTATAGATGAATTTAACTTTTTTCATACGGCTTATTCGATTTCGGGAAGTCCGGAATTAAACGTCTGTATATTTCCCTGCTCGTCCGAGTAAACGATAATAGCGTCCAGTTCGGGGTGCTCGTCGAGGAAGATCAGGCTGGATTCCAGTCCGGCTACCATAAAAAACGTGCCGTACACGTCGGCCAGCGTGGCATCCGGAGCGATCACCGTGGCCGACAGCACATTGCTGATCACCGGTTCCCCGGTTTTGGGATTGACCGTATGGACAATTTTCCGGCCGGATTCGTCTTCGTAGAATTTACGGTAGTTACCCGAAGTGGCCAGTCCGCGCCCGGAGAGCGGGATTTTTACCTGTATATCGCTTCCCTGCACCCTATTCTCCTCGTCCGGACGGTCGATACCGACTACCCACGGCTTTTCACGGGCGCTGAGTCCCCGGCTGAAAATCTCGCCGCCCATTTCGATGATGTAATTTTCAAAACCGAGCCGGTCGAAATGGTCCGCCAGCACATCGACCGTATACCCCTGCGCGATACCGTTCAGGTCGATCTGCACATCCGGATGCTGCTTGATCAGCCTGCCGTTTTCGATGCGTATTTTTTCGTAACCTACCCATTGCAGCAGGGAATCGATATTGGGATGCCGGATTGTATCTCCGCCGCCGAAGCCGTAGGCACGGGTGAGCGGACGGATGGTGATGTCGAATAAGCCGTCACTCTGGCGGCTGACGGCTTCGGCCACTTGGATGCAGTCGATGATATACTGGTCCACACTGTCCGTTTCATTGCGGTTTACCCGTGACAATAACGAATTCCGGTCGAACAGCGACATCGACCGCTCCATGGCCAGGAAGACACTGTCGATGTCCCGTTTAATATCGACATGGGCCGGAATGTCGTCCCGCACGACGATATGAAAAGTCGTTCCCTGGGTAAAGCCGTCTATCGTAGTCGGATTATAGCCTGTTTTGCACCCCGGAAGGGCGAGCAGGGGAAGTATCGCACCGATCCATAATACCTTCAATTTCATTTTCTGAGATTTTAATCCATCAAAATTAGACGAAATCCGTTGTTTTTTCAAAAAAAGAGCGGAAATGTTTAGATTTGTAGAAATAAACCGTCGGTTATGAACCATCAATTCGAAAGACCTTACACCTTTGACCGGGTGGTGCGTATTCTGATATCCATCGCCATCATCGTCGGGCTATACCTGTTGGTACGTACCATCAGCGGGGCGTTGCTGCCGTTCGTACTGGGATGGCTGCTGGCTTATCTGGTCAATCCGGCGGTGGAGTTCTGTCAGAACAGGCTGCACATCAAATACCGGGGTGCGGCGATGGGTCTGTCGCTTTTCGTGATTTTCGGTGTGATCACCGGGATTATTTTCGCCATTTCCCCCTATATCGCCGGAGAGTTGAGTCGTTTTGCGGATGTGGTGGACCGGCTGCGCAACGACACCGGTCAGATCCAGATCATTCCCGCTTCGTGGATTGAGTTCATCAACAACAATATCGACTTTGATAACATGCTCCGGAATTTGACCCGGGAGGATGTGAATTCGATCATCAGTAAACTGGGTTCGGGAGTGCAGAAATTTTTTTCCGGTTCCATCAGCATCCTGGGCTGGGCCTTTATGATTTTTCTGGTGCTGCTTTACATGATCTTCATCCTGATCGATTACGATAAGGTGGTCAAAGGGGTTCCTTCGTTGCTCCCACCCAAGTATAAGGATACGATCGTGATGGTTTTCAACGACATGAAACTGGCCATGAACCGCTATTTCCGCGGACAGGCGCTGGTGGTAATATGCGTCATGGTGCTGTACGCCTCCGGATTCCGGATCATCGGGCTGCCGCTGGGGATTGTACTGGGCATTTTTATCGGCATACTTAATTTTGTGCCGTACCTGCAGGTGGTCGGGTTTGTTCCCGCGCTGTTGCTCGCCATCCTGAAAGCGGTCGAGACGGGCGAAAATTTCTGGATGATCCTGCTGTCCGTCGCCCTGGTATTTATCGTCGTACAAGTGATACAGGACGGGTTTATCGTACCGAAAATCCAGGGAAAAATGTCGGGCATGAACCCCGCCGTCATCCTGCTTTCGCTGTCGATCTGGGGGATACTGCTCGGTTTTATCGGCCTGATCCTGGCCATACCGCTTACCACCCTGCTGATTTCCTATTACGACCGGGTGATTATCAGGCAGAAAAACCTGTACGAGGAACCGCATGAAAAAAAATAAGGAGACCGCCCGCCGGAATTTTTCAAACGGGGCCATATATGTTCATTCTACAAAAACTTTAAAATATATTTAACGGAAAGTCTGTCCGACCGGAAATTTTCTCTATATTTGTAAACATTTTATGGAAGACAGGGGTGCCGCAAGGGGCCGGCTTTCGAAGGGACGGTGTAAGACTCGCTCAGCGGAAGAACGGTTTAATCGAAGGAGAGCGGCTGAGATCATACCCTGAGAGGCCCGGCCTCCGAGACCTGATGCGGTTCGTACCGCCGTAGGGAGTATTCCGATCCGAACATCCAGCTCGCATCTTCCGTTACATATTTTAATAATGAAATGTATGGAAGTTACATTGAACAACGAAAAGATCACCACTCAGGCGGCGACTCTGTCTGATCTGATCTCCGAGCGGATGGCCGACACCAAAGGCATTGCCGTGGCCGTGGGAATAACCGTTATCCCACGGGATAAATGGAGCCGAACCCCATTGGCAGAAGGAGCCGTCATTACAGTAATACGCGCAACCCGAGGAGGATAATGAATTATCATCTGCATACACCGATCGCTATCTCGCTCTCCGAGTTTTTTCCGAACTCGCCGGAAGCCGTGCGCGCGATGATCGAAGCCGGGGCTGAAATTATACATGTTCGGAAAACCTACGCCAGTGAAGAGGAACTCTTTACGTGGCTGGAACAGGTTGACCCCGTGTTTTATCCTCACCTCACCCTGCACCACCACCCGAAACTGGTGAGAAGATGCAAGTTGGGGGGGATACACTTCCGGTATAATGAATTTGATAAAAACTTCGATAAATCCGGCGAGATATTTCGCCGAAGCGCCTCTTGCCACAACTGGGCGGAAGTGAAATCACTCACCGGCTATGCCGATTATGTTTTCCTGAGTCCCATCTTCGATTCCCTTTCCAAAACCGGATACAGTTCCGCTTTTACGGAAGAACAGCTTAAAATCCTGCTGAACGATCCAGACCGTCCCCAAGTGGTGGCCCTGGGAGGAATTACGGTGGACAATATCCGGAAAATCCGGCAATGGGGATTTGAAGGCGCCGCGGCCGTGGGCAGTGTCTGGGCTATGAAGGACGGAAGAAAAGTGGACATTCAGCAAACCGTGAAGAATTACCTCGAATTGAACAAAGCATGGAACGAGACCGAATAATCGAACGGCTGCGCCTGCAACTCATCACGCAAAAAAAATCTCTCCCCGATATTCTCACTGAAGTACAAGCGTTTCTCGACGGCGGGGGCCGCTGGGTACAGCTGCGTATGAAAGAAGCGGCACATCCCGATATCGTACAAACCGGTAAACTAATCTTACCCCTCTGCCGGAAATACGGGGCCGTATTCATTTTGAACGACCATCCGGAACTTGCCCTGGAAATCGGCGCGGACGGGGTACATATCGGCAAGAACGATATTTCTCCGGTCCAGGCACGTAATATGCTGGGGTGGGATAAGATTATCGGGTGCACGGCCAATACCTTTGAGGACATCGAGCAGTTGAGCGGGTATCCGATCGATTATATCGGACTGGGACCTTTTCGGTTTACATCTACCAAGAAAAACCTCAGTCCGGTACTGGGCGTGGAGGGGTATCGCCGGATTTTTGCTCAGATGCAGGAGCATGGCATTCGGATTCCGGTAACGGTTATCGGCGGGATCACATGGGCCGATGTCGGCCCGTTAAACGAAGCCGGAGCATGTTGCTATGCCGTTTCGGGGAGCATCAGTAATGCGGCTGACCCGACGGAGGAAACCGAGCGTTTTCTTGCGGCAGTAGGAAGCCGTACACAAGGAGTTTGAGCGGCCGCTTTCAAAACAGCCGCCGGAGAGACAATCCGCAAACACGGTCATCGGGGAGACAATCCGCAAACACGGTAACCGGATAATTTAAGCATAATCAAAAAATCAAATATGGAACCTTTAAAAATCGGAGACAAAACATTCAGCAGCCGGCTGTTCGTCGGTACAGGGAAATTCAGTTCCAACACTCTGATGCGTGACGCGGTCATAGCGACCGGCAGCGAACTGGTAACCGTCGCGTTAAAGCGTGTCGAACTGGGCACGGAAGACGACGACCTGCTGCACCACATCACCCAAACGAAAGTCAACCTGTTGCCGAACACCTCCGGTGTGCGCAACGCCCGGGAAGCGGTGTTTGCTGCCCAACTGGCCCGTGAAGCGCTGGAAACCAATTTAGTCAAACTGGAGATTCATCCCGACCCGCGCTATCTGCTGCCCGATCCGGTCGAAACGCTGAAAGCCTGCGAAGAACTGGCCAAACTGGGTTTTATCGTGATGCCTTACATCCACGCCGATCCGGTATTGTGTAAACGACTGGAAGACGTGGGAACAGCCTGCGTAATGCCCTTAGGCGCGCCGATCGGCTCGAACAAAGGGCTGGCCGCTAAAGAATTCTTAAAAATCATTATTGAACAGAGTAACGTTCCGGTAGTAGTGGACGCCGGGATCGGCGCGCCTTCCCACGCGGCCCAGGCCATGGAAATGGGTGCGGACGCGGTACTGGTAAACACCGCCATCGCCGTTTCTGAAGATCCGGTTGAAATGGGCCGGGCATTCCGGCTGGCCGTCGAAGCGGGGCGCATGGCATTCGAATCCTCTTTGGCTCCGGTTATGGACGGCGCCCACGCCTCGAGCCCGATGACCGCGTTCCTCAACGAGATCGATAACCTGTAATGAAAACCTTTTACGATCTGATCACCTCCTACGACTGGGAAGCCGTACGGCAAAGTATCTACCGCTCTACTCCGGCCGACGTGCAGCAGGCGCTGGCTAAGGAACGCATTACGATGGAAGATTTCGCGGCGCTGGTTTCCCCGGCCGCCGAACCGTACCTCAAAGCGATGGCCGAGAAAAGCTACCGGATCACCCGGAGGCGGTTCGGCAACACCATACAGCTATACGTACCGCTTTACATCGCCAACTATTGCTCCAACCACTGTATTTACTGCGGTTTCAACTGCCGCAACCAGATCAAGCGAACCATCCTGGACGAAGCGGCGATCCGGCGGGAAGCGGAAGCGATCCGGCAAAAATACAAGTTCCAGCATATTCTGCTTGTTACCGGTGAAGCTCCGGCCAAATCGAGTGTCGAATACATCGGCCGGGCGATCGAAATCATGCGGGAGTATTTCCAGCAGGTATCCATCGAAGTGCAGCCTTTGGAAGTCGAAGAATACAAATTCCTGATGGACAAAGGCCTGCATTCGGTTTATGTGTATCAGGAAACCTACAACGAACAACGCTATCCGGTTTACCACCCCAAAGGGCGCAAAGCCAACTACCGTTACCGCCTGGATACGGGCGACCGGCTGGGGGAAGCGGGTATTTACAAAACCGGGCTGGGAAACCTGATCGGACTGGAAGACTGGCGCACCGAAGGCTGGTTTACGGCCTTGCATCTGCGTTACCTTGAAAATAAATATTGGCGCACCAAATACAGCATCGCCTTTCCCCGTCTGCGCCCTTATGCCGGGGAGGGTTCGTTCCAGCCCAATTATCCGGCCTCGGAACGGGACCTGCTGCAACTGATCTGTGCTTACCGGCTGGTTTCGGAAGATGTCGAACTGTCGGTTTCTACCCGTGAAAGCGCGGAGTGCCGCGACCGGATCATGCCGTTCGGTGTGACGACCATGAGCGCCGGATCGAGCACCATGCCGGGCGGTTATGCGGACGAAGGCGACCGGGAGCTCGAACAATTCGCCATCAACGACGACCGTACACCGGCCCAGGTCGAAGCCGCCGTCAAGGCTAAAGGGTTCGAAGCGGTCTGGAAAGACTGGTCGCTCTACCTGCAGGAAGCGTGTATTGGATAAATTCAGGAAAACGGTTGATATGATCAACCGTTTTTTTATCTTTGAAGCAGATAGGAGGCGTCCCGGATATCCTTATGCGAATACGTTGGCAACGGATATCTCCCGACTTTCACTATATTTGCAAATAGAACTAATTAACCGCAAATGACAATGAGAAAATGGGTATGCTGTGTACTGGGCCTGATGCTTGCCGGTACCATTTCCGCACAATTTAAAGTCGATATCGACGGAATCACCGACTATACGACAGGCAAAAGTTATATTGTCCGGGAATTTCCCGGTAAAACGGCGGGTGAGTTGTACGATGCCTGTGCGAGTGTGTTGACGATGAAGATGCATACGTCGGATCTGAATTTCGACGGGTCATTGGATAAAATGATCACCTTTACACAGTATTTACCGGACCGGATTTTTGCTTTCCGCTCACTGGGAACGAATTTTTACATGAACATCGATTTTTCGGTTAATATGCGTTTTGCCGACGGAAAGGTGCGCGTGGACAGTCCGTTGATCCGGGAAATGTATTATACCAATAAAGAACAGCTGTCGGACGGAAGGATCAAAACGGTTTTCAATTATTATTTTGTGACAGCCGAAGATGCCGAACGCTCCTCGGAAGGAGGAACTTCGATCTATGACAAACGGGGGAGACTCAAACACGACGCTATCAGGGAATCATTGGAAGATTTTTTAAACAGTTATATTGACGGCATACTGGCCAATATGGATGCCCAGTTGAATCCGGATCAATGGTGATACAAGCCGTTGCTTAGCAAACGGTGAGGGGCAAAGGCCTCCTGAAAAAGTTTTTGTCGTCGGTTGAAAAATCGACACCGAAAACTTTTCATGGGGCCTTTGTCCTGCAATAATTCCAACCTGCGCGGAAGAAGTTCCGCATACTTTTTGCCCTGCTTTTTTCGTTTTATAATCGTGTGTTTTGGGTTGTAAATCCGCGATAAAATCCGTATATTTGCCCGTTATATAAAGTAATCTGAATGAGCACTGAAGAAGAAAAAATCCAAAATGGCGCCGAAGAGTATTCGGCGTCCAGTATACAGGTACTCGAAGGCCTCGAAGCCGTGCGCAAACGCCCGGCCATGTACATCGGCGACATCGGCGTAAAAGGACTCCACCACCTGGTTTACGAGGTGGTAGACAACTCGATCGATGAAGCCCTGGCCGGATACTGTACCGATATCCACGTAGTCATCAACGAAGACAACTCGATATCCGTTACCGATAACGGACGCGGTATCCCCGTTGACTACCACGAAAAAGAAGGTAAATCAGCTTTAGAGGTTGTTCTGACGGTACTCCACGCCGGAGGTAAGTTCAATAAAGACAGCTACAAGGTATCCGGAGGTCTCCATGGAGTAGGGGTCTCCTGCGTGAACGCCCTGTCGAGCCTGTTGGTGGCCGAGGTCCATAAAAACGGAAAAGTTTACCGTCAGGAATACAGCCGGGGCGCACCGCAGACCGAACTGCAAACCGTCGGTGAGTGCCAGGAGAACGGAACCACCATCACCTTCAAACCGGACGATACGATCTTCAACGAAACGGTCTACAGCTTTGATATCCTGTCCGCCCGTCTGCGGGAATTGGCTTTCCTGAACAAAGGCATCAGGCTGAACCTGACCGATAAACGCCTGGACGAAAGCGGAAACGAAAAATATGAGGAATATTACTCCTCGGAAGGTCTGAAGGAATTTGTCGGCTATCTGGACCAGAACCGCGAAAACCTGACCGAAAACGTGATCTACATCGACACAGAAAAATCGGGTGTCCCGGTAGAAGCCGCCTTCCAGTACAATACGGGTTATTCGGAAAATATTTTCTCTTACGTAAATAACATCAATACGATAGAAGGAGGTACGCACCTGACCGGTTTCCGCCGTGCGCTGACCCGTATCCTCAAAAAATACGCGGACGAATCGGGCATGCTGGCCAAATTGAAATTCGAGATCAGCGGCGATGACTTCCGTGAAGGCCTTACCGCGGTGATCTCGGTAAAAGTGGCCGAACCGCAGTTCGAAGGACAGACCAAAACCAAGCTCAGTAACAGCGAGGTGGCCGGATCGGTCGAACAGGCGATAGCCGAAGCGTTAGGTATGTACCTCGAAGAAAATCCGCGCGATGCCAAAGCTATTGTCGGCAAGGTAGTGCTGGCCGCCCAGGCCCGCCACGCCGCCCGCAAAGCCCGTGAACTGGTACAACGCAAAACGGTGCTTTCCGGAGCCGGGCTTCCCGGCAAATTGGCCGACTGTTCTTCGCGCGACCGCAGTATCGCCGAGATATTCCTGGTCGAAGGGGACTCGGCAGGCGGTACCGCCAAACAGGGCCGCGACCGGAACTTCCAGGCCATCCTCCCGCTTCGCGGTAAAATCCTGAACGTGGAAAAAGCGATGGACCACAAGGTTTTCGAAAGCGACGAGATCCGCAACATATTCACCGCTTTCGGGATCACCATGGGAACCGAAGAGGACTCGAAAGCGCTGAACCTCGAAAAACTGCGCTACAACCGGATCATCATCATGACCGATGCCGATGTGGACGGAAGCCACATCGCGACGCTGATCATGACCTTCTTCTTCCGGTATATGCAGGATTTGATCACCAACGGCCATCTCTATATCGCCACTCCGCCGCTGTACCTCGTCAAAAAAGGGAAACAGGAACGCTATTGCTGGACCGAGGAGGAACGACTGGCGGTCACCGAAGAGTTCGGCAATAAAGGCGTTCACGTACAGCGTTACAAAGGTCTCGGAGAGATGAACGCTGAGCAGTTGTGGGACACCACGATGAATCCGGAAAGCCGCATCCTGCGCCAGGTATCGATTGAGAACGCGGCAAGTGCCGACCTGGTCTTCTCAATGCTGATGGGCGACGACGTACCGCCGCGCCGTGAATTCATCGAGAAAAACGCGAAATACGCCAATATCGACGCTTAACCGTCAGGTATACATCCGAATCGAGCAAACTTGTTTTGCCCGATTTCATACTATCCGATCAACCATTACCTATTCGCTAACGATATGGAAAACCGAACCCCGATCATCGAATTGAGAAACGCGGCCATTTACAACGGCAGCGGAGGAAAACGTCCCGGCCCGGAAGATACCCTGGTGGTGTCGGATGTCAACGTAGATATCGCCAAAGGGGAATTGGTATACCTCATCGGCCGCGTGGGTAGCGGTAAAAGTTCATTTTTGCGGACCCTTTATGCCGATCTGCCTCTCTATACGGGTTCCGGTACGATTGCCGGCGTGGAACTGCACCGCATCAAACGCAAGCAGGTTCCACATCTGCGACGTCGCTTAGGCATTGTCTTTCAGGATTACAAACTGCTGGGCGACCGTAATGTCTACGAAAATCTCCGTTTCGTATTAAAAGCGACCGCCTGGAAAAGCGAGCACATGATCCGGGAACGCATCGACCAGGTATTGGACCAGGTCGGCCTGTCGCATAAAATCCATAAAATGCCGTCGGAAATGTCCGGAGGCGAACAACAGCGTCTGGCCGTGGCACGCGCCCTGCTCAACGACCCGGAAGTCATCCTGGCCGATGAACCGACGGGGAATCTCGACCCTTCTACCGCGGACAGCATCATGTCCATTTTTCAGGGTGTGGTGGCTTCGGGTTGCTCGGTGGTTATGGCGACGCACAATATACAGAATTTACAGCATTATCCCTCCCGTACCCTGCGTTTCAACCACGGTAAAGTGGAGGATATCGACATTTCGACCCTGTTCGGAAAAAAAGAAGGTTAGTTAGTAAATATAAGGGAATACCCCTGCTAAAACTGCATTTATTCTATGAAACGAAAATGGATTCTTTTTTCGCTGGCATGCCTGTTTGTGTCGGCTCCATCACCAATACTATACGCTCAGGGACATGCCGAACAACTCGGCGCACAAGCCGTACAATCGGGTAATGTGGGCCTGGCCGCCCATGCGGCTCATCTGATGATGGGAGAGGGTAAGGGTGCGCACGAAGGTCATATGCTCATTCACCAGGCTCAGGCCAATGCCATAGCGAATGGAGCAGAATCCACGGTAAACGCGCCAATGGTACTCCTTACCGAATCCTCGGCATCTGTCCGCAGAAAAGGTTCCCGGTCCCGCAATACCGGAGCGGTGCTCCAGGCCGGCGACTATAAACCGCTGGTGGATTATTTCAACCGGATGGAGGATGAAAACATTATACAGGCTATTCCGAATGCCGAATCGTGGGAGTGGATGGCGGCCAATATTCCGCTGTTCGACTGCCCGCAGGATAATTTCCGGGAAATGTATTATTACCGCTGGTGGTCGCTGCGCAAGCATATTAAGGAAACGCCGCAGGGCTATGGGGTGACCGAATTTCTGGTGGAACGCTCTTACAGCGATAAATATAATCTGATCGCATGTGCCATTGGTCATCATACCTACGAAATGCGCTGGCTGCACAATCAGGAATATCTTCAACAGTATCTGACGCTCTGGTATACGGGCAAAGACGGTGCACCGATGGAAAAACTGGACAAATTCAGCAGTTGGACCCCCGACGCGGTATACAACGCGTGGATGGTGACCGGGCATACCGATTTCCTGCAGTTTATGTATCCGATGCTGGTGAAAGATTACTACCATTGGGAAGATATGAAACGTACTCCGGACGGACTGTTCTGGCAGCGCGATGTATCGGACGGTATGGAAGAGTCGGCCAGCGGCGACCGGGACCATAACATTCACAATCGCCGCCCGACGATCAACAGCTACATGTACGGCAACGCGCGTGCGCTGTCGGCGATGGCCGGGCTATTCGGCGACGCGGAGAACCGGGATTTATTCGCCCGTAAAGCGGACACCCTCCAACGCCGGACACTGCAGCTGCTCTGGAACAGTGAACACCAGTTCTTCGAAACGATGCGTCCGGACGGAAGCCCGGCGAATGTTCGGGAGGCCATCGGTTATATTCCGTGGTATTTCAATTTGCCGGACAACGACCGCAAGTATGATGCGGCTTGGATGCAGGTGGAAGATAGCCGCGGGTTTAATGCTCCGTATGGCCTGACAACCTGTGAGATGCGTAGTCCGCTGTTCCGCCAGCGCGGATGCTGTCAATGCGAGTGGGACGGCGCGATCTGGCCGTTCGCTTCGGCGCAGACCCTGACGGCTATGGCGAATTTCATGAACAATTACCCGGGACAGACCACGGCAGCCGATACGACCTATTTCATGCAGATGGAAAAATACGTAGAATCGCAGTACCACCGTGGCCGCCCCTATATCGGTGAATATCTGGATGAGGTGACGGGCTACTGGCTCAAAGGTGATCAGGAACGCAGCCGGTATTACAATCACTCTACATTCAACGACTTAATGATCACCGGGCTGATGGGCCTGCGCCCCCGTCCGGACAATATATTGGAAGTAAACCCGCTGGTTCCGCAGGACAAATGGGACTGGTTCTGCTTGGACAATGTGGCCTATAAGGCCGGATTGTGACCATCATTTGGGACAAAACCGGCGAGAAATACGGTAAAGGCAAAGGGTTGACCCTTTTGGTGGATGGGAAAAAAGTAGCCCATTCTTCAACCATTAGCCGCTTGACCGCAGATTTATAATTCACCGTACAAGCATAGAAACGAGGCTGTCTCAAAACTCGGAGACAGCCTCGTTTTTGCTGATTTTATATGTACCCCTTACGGGATCGCTTTCAATTACGCGATCTCAGAGGGATAAATTTCATTTTGAGATAGCTTCTTTTTATTACATAACCTTTATCTTGGAATTTATTAAAAAGCAATTTATAAGCGGCCGTTGGCCGCTAAGTGATACGCACGGCTAGTGCGCTCAGTCACGAATTTTAAGTAGGGAACCCCTTGTTTAACCATCGCCGCCCTAGGCGGCCAGGGCGTTGGGGTGACCGGAATAAAATTCTTGATTTTTCTTTGCTACTTTCTTTTCATCAAGGAAAAGAAAGTAGAAGCCTCGCCCCGCAGAGGGGCGGCAAGACAAAGCAGCCAAGCCAAAAAAACAGAAGCCTCGCCCCGCAGAGGGGCGCAAACACAAAGGAAAAAAGTTTACTCTCCGCTCCGAACGTCGCTTAGTTTTGTTTCGGAGTACTTAATATCCGAGAAAACAGTGGTAAACGATTCACCCCGTGGAGATTGAGAAAGGAAGCCGATCCGGTAGTCGTACGAAGGATCGAGGGAAAAATACCGGGCCATGTGCCAGAATTTACCGTCGGTAGAGTAATGGAAGGCATATGCACCGCCGCCCAGTCCGGCGATCCGCATATAAATTTCATCGCTTGGGCTGACGATATGGTTATTATCGTCCGAAATCTGGTTATTGCACACGCTCACTACCATATTTTCCAAGTCGGGAGCATATTCGAAGCAGAGTTTGGCCCATTGGGTGCTGTCGGCGTAAATCACCAGCACTCCGGCGTCAAATACGGCGTTGAAATCCGCTTTCATTTTACAGGAAAACAGGAAATGTTCCGACGGTTTGAACAGCGCCATCGGCGCGGAATCCGCCCGGCTCGCTCCCTGCGGATCGACAAATAACCGGGAACCCTTTCCCCTTGTCAGCGTAAGGCTGTTGTTGTTGAAACTCCACGATTGTGGGGTGTGGACCCAGGAAATTTCATGCGGAATGCCCGGAATGACTAATTGCTGTTGTGCCTGGCAGGAAATACTGCCCAAAAGAAGGGGCAGACTCAAAATCAAAATAAATTTTTTCATTAGTTTGGTGTAATGGTAAGTTAAGCGGCATAAATATAGTGAATCACAAGAAAAAAGCCGTTTCAATCGAACCGGCTTTAATCAGAGACTAAGGTTCCAGTAAGTTCCGCATTTGGGTAAGTACCACTTCTTTCCATTCCGTTATGAATTGGTGATATTGCTCATCGGTCTCATAGAACAGCGAAATAATCAGGTTCTTTGCCAGGAAGGGGAAGCTGATTTTGCTAAAAAAAAGTGACCAGGATCACCTGCATGGGAACGCGTTTAATCCGCCCTTCGTCCATTTCCCGGAGCAGGATCTGTTCAACGGCCCGGAGATACTGGTCGATATGCAGTTTCCGTCCGACGGCAAGCAGGTGGTTCACATCCCGCTGGATCTCACTGAGTATAAACCTGGGCAGGGACGGGTTATCCCGGAATATGTCGAAATATTCGTCCAGCACCTTCCCGAATTTTTCGAAGAGCGGGATATCTTCCATGAAAATGAATTGCAGGCGGGGGAGAAATTCCTCGACGATTCCGCCAAAAACGGCCTGGAACATCTTGTCCTTGGTTCGGAAATAATAGTGCAGTGCGGTGCGGTTGATTCCGGCCCGTGTGGCGATATCGCTCATACTGGTCTCTTCGAACCCTTTTTCCACAAAAAGCTGTCCGGCCGCTTCAACTATACGCAATTCCATTTTGTCGGGTTGTACGTCCATGTCCGGTTATTTGAGATTATGGGTGATCAGGTGCAGGCGGTTAACAACGTTCACGTCGCTTATCCCGCTGTCGAAGTCCAGCGAGAGCAGGTTCATCTGCGGATAAAGCGTTTTGATCCGTTTCTCCACCCCTTTCGATATGATATGGTTGGCGATACAGCCGAACGGTTGGAGGCTGATCACGTTGTTCACCCCTTGTTTGGCGAACGACACGATCTCGGCCGGAAGCAGCCACCCTTCCCCGAACTGGGCGGAAAGTGTAATGACTTCCTTGCCGTGTTCGGCCTCTTCGAATACATCCGTAAACGGATCGAAATATTTGAACTCGGTAGCGACCCGGTTTACTTTATTCACCCGTTTCATCAATAACCCGTAGATCCAGTCCATGATAAAATTCGGGGTACCTTTCTTCTCCAGATAGGTGTTTTTTCGGACTTTACTGTTTACAAAACTTTGGAAGAAGAAGCTGCAAAGGGTAGGGGAAACCACTTCTACTCCCTGTTCGATGAGCCAATCGGTAATCCGTTTGTGGGCGAAGGAGTTGAATTTCAGGTATATTTCGCCAACGATCCCTACACGGGGTAGTTTTCCCCGATCGTCGATGATCGTATTAAAATCCCGTGCGGCGATACCGATCAACTTATAAATCGCTCCCGGATCGTTTTTCAGAATCAGCGGTTGAACCACTTCCAGGTAGTATTCCCGGAGCTTGCGCGCCGCGCCTTTTTCTTTTTCGCGCACCACTGCCCCGTGGTAGAACTTGGAGATACAGTCGCTGTACAGGACAGCCGCCAAGGAAATGGGGATCACTTTGAGCCAATTGATCGTAAATCCTTTTTGTTCGTTCACCAATCCTTCTCCCAAGGCCAGCGAGACTACCGGAACCTGCGGATATCCGGCATCGGCGATCCCTTTTTTAAGAAGGGCGATGTAGTTCGATGCCCGGCATTGACCACCGGTCTGCGACATGGCCACCGCTACGTTATTCAGATCGTATTTCCCGGATTTCAGGGCTCTAATGACGTCGCCGACCACCAGAGTAGCCGGATAACATACTTCGTTGTTGGCGTATTTCAATCCGTATTCGATGGACAGGCTGTCGCTTTCGGGCAAGGATTCACAATCGTATCCGGCCACTTTCAGCAACGGCGGAAGCAGTGGTGAAATATAGTCCGTAAAGAACGGGGCAAGTATCTTTCTTTTCCGGTCGGCCGGTTGGAATACTTTGGTGGTGATAAACGGCTCCGTTTTCCGTCGGTGCTGGTTGTGGCTGAATTTGAGACTCTCCACCACCGAGCGGACCCGCAGTTTGATCGATCCGATATTGTTCACATCGTCGATTTTCAACAGGGTCAGGCTTTTGCCGTAGCGGTTGAGGATCGATTTGACTTCGTCCAGCAGGAAGGCGTCCGGGCCGCAGCCGAAGCTGGTCATCTGCACGAAATGGACCTCATGCCCCTGCTCGGCCACCCACTGGGCAGCCCGAAGTATGCGGTTGATATAGCTCCACTGGGAAACCATGTGTGCCTCCCGGATGCTGATGCTTTCGTCGTTCCGCACGATATCTTCGGTCAGTACCGTAACACCCATATCCGAGATCATATCCGACAGTTTATGCTGGATCAGCGGATCGGTATGGTAAGGCCGTCCGGCCAGCAGGACGGTCAGTTTACCTTCCGTTTTGCTGTCTTCGTAGGCTTTGCGGTTGGTTTCCCGCAGACCGCTTTCGAATTTTTCCTGTGCGGCCTGTGCGGTTTTTACTGCTTTTCTGATCGTTCCTTTATCTACTCCAAGGCCGGTCAGGTATTCGGTGCATCCTTTGAGCAGCGATTTTTCTTCTTTGAAATTGATGACCGGCGAATCGACCGGTATTTCCGGATCGATGGCGCTTTTGATCACTTCCGAGTAGCCCGATACGATGGGGCAGTTGTAGCTGTTCGCTGTCCGTCCGCCTTCCCGTTTTTCAAAGACGACATACGGAAAGAAAATCCGGTCGACCTTCTTAGCAATCAGGTCATAAATATGACTGTGCGCCAGTTTGGCCGGGAAACAGATATTATCCGACATCACCGAATGTACCCCGGCTTCGTAGGTGGCGAAGGTCGATTTGTCCGAGAGTACGGTACGTATGCCGCACGCCCCGAACAGCGCGTGCCAGAACGGGTAATTCTCGTACATATTCAGGCACCGGGGAATGCCGACAGTCATGGCTCCTTCCGCAACGACGGGGAGCCGGTCGAACAGATAGGAATTTTTCTCTACGGAAAGATTTCGTCCTTTCACCCGGTGTCCGCCCTGGTTGGTAAACACTTTTTCGCACTTATTTCCAGAGTAGTACGTGTTATTATTGGCAAAGCTGTATTTATGGACGCAGCACTGGTTTTCACATCCCCGGCACTGGATCTGCCGGGTGGTATAATCTGCCGTTTTCAGAACGTCTTTCAGGGATAAAGGGGCACGCAGATCCCCTTCGCTCTGTGCATACAGCGCACAACCGTAGGCTCCCATCAATTCCGGCAGGTTGCTGCGCCGAACTTCAATCCCGGTCAGCAGCTCGAAGGCCCGTACCACGGAATCGTTCCGCATTGTGCCTCCCTGAACCACGACCTGTTTGCCGAGTTCTTCGGTCCGGCGTAGTTTCAATACCTTATAAAGACAGTTTTTTACCACGGAATAGGAGATTCCCGCCGCCATATCGGCCACAGTAGCGCCTTCCCGCAGCACTTGTTTTACTTTCGAGTTCATGAATACCGTACACCGCGTCCCCAGGTCGCAGGGAGATTCTGCGGTACAGGCCGCCTGTGCAAACTCCTTGACCGGATAATTGAGCGATCGGGCAAACGTTTCGATAAAAGATCCGCACCCCGATGAGCAGGCTTCGTTGATCTCCATGCGGCTCAATACGCCTTTTTCGACAAAAATAGCCTTCATATCCTGTCCGCCGATATCGAGGATAAACGACACGTCGGGATTTATTTTCCGCGCGGCCACATAATGGGCGATGGTCTCGATAATCCCGCCTTCCAGGCTGAAAGCCGCCTTGATCAGGTCTTCGCCGTATCCGGTGGAGAAACTGCCGTTGATTTTCAGGTCGATCCCCAGTTTTTCACACCGTTCATGGAGAATCGACAGCCCGTTCTTCACGGTTTGTATCGGATTGCCCTCATTCGGTGCATAGTGTTTGAACAGGATGCGCTGCCGCTCGTCGGTTACCACGATTTTGGTAGTGGTCGATCCGGAATCGATCCCCAGATAGGCGTAACCGGTATGCCCCGCCAGGTCGGCGTCTTCGATTTTGTTGCTGTTGATCCGCTGCTGCCAGGCCGTGTAGGCACCGGCGTCCGGAAAAATCGGTTCGAGCCGTTCTGTGTGTTGCAGCTTACCTTTCACCGACTGATCGGACAGGACACCGATCAGTTTTCCCAGTTTCAGGCTATTTTCCGGCGTGGAGCACAACGAACATCCCCAGGCCGGAATGAGGTTGGCCTGATCGGGGATCATATACTGATCTTCCTGCAAGCCGATATAATCCACAAACGCCTTTCGCAGCGAAGGAATGAAGGTTAGCGGTCCTCCGCAAAAGAGAATCTTCGGTTCGATGGCATAACCGTGTGAAAGGGTAACGACGGTCTGGATGGCCACGGCCCGGAAAATCGAGGCCGCAATATCCGCCTTACTGACATTTTTGCTGACCAGGTTCTGCACGTCGGTCTTGGAAAATACTCCGCACCGCGAAGCGATGGGGTAGGTCCGTTCCGCCTGCCGGGCCAGCGGGTCCAGTTCTTCGACCGGAACGGCCAACAGGTGCGCCATCTGGTCGATAAACGCTCCCGTTCCCCCGGCGCAGTTTCCGTTCATCCGCAGGTCCGCGCTCCCGTCCGGTTTGATGTAGACGATTTTAGCGTCTTCCCCCCCGATATCTATAATGGTAGAAATTTCGGGGTACCAGGTCCGTACATATTCCGTAGCCGCGACCACCTCCTGAATAAAAGATACGCCGAATTTCTCTGCCACACCCATGCCCACCGACCCGGTCACGGTAACCGATACATCGATGTCCCCGAACTGCTGCCGGATATCGTTGAAAAAACGTCCCACTACTTCCGGTACAGCGGCGTGATGCCGTTCATACCGGTGGAAGACGACCTGATTTTGAGGATCGACCATCACGCCCTTGGCGGTTGTCGACCCGATATCCAACCCGATCCGATAGATTTTTGCACTCATCGCAATATGCTTAACGTCTAAAACAGACAGATTCACTTATTCTTACTTTACTGTTTGACATTACTGTCAGACGCAAAGGTAAAATAAATTCCTGTGATGCAAATCATCAGCTGGTTCAATTTTTTCTTCTTCCCTTTAGGATAAAATAGTCGAATTTGTATAATTTGTGAGCGATTTGTGTGTAATGTCGGTTTTGTTCACGCGCTAAACGAAGGGAAACATGGAACACGAAGCGAGGAAAAAAAAAGATTGTAAAGGTGACGTTGGTCGGGTCGGTTGTAAACCTATTATTGGTGATCCTCAAATTTGCCGGCGGGATATGGGGGCGCAGTTCGGCGATGATTGCCGACGCGGTGCATTCATTATCCGATTTCGGAACCGATCTGGTGGTTTTGATTTTCATCCGCATATCTTCCAAACCGCGGGACGAGAACCACAAGTACGGTCACGGAAAATTCGAGACGTTAGCCACGGCCATTATCGGAATCGTACTCTTTTTTGTGGGGCTGAAACTGATGTGGGACGGCGGTGACCGGATCATCGGTTTTTATTTTCGTGGCGAGACACTGACCAGTCCGGGTATGATCGCTCTATGGGCGGCGCTGATCTCGATCGCGGCCAAAGAAATCCTGTACCGGTGCACCAGGCGGGTGGGCGTGCGCACCAAAAGTCAGAGTTTGGTGGCCAATGCCTGGCATCACCGTTCGGATGCCTACTCCTCCCTCGGAACCGCGGCCGGGATCGGCGGAGCGATACTTCTGGGGCCGAAGTGGAACGTACTCGATCCGATTGCCGCGGTGATCGTCAGTGTGCTGATTCTTAAAGTAGCCGTACAACTGGTTATGCCTGCTATGAACGAACTGCTCGAAAAATCACTGCCGCCACAGACCGAAAACGAAATACTGGATATCATTACCGCTACCCCCGGAATTCACCATCCGCATAACCTGCGTACCCGTTGTATCGGTAATAATATGGCGATCGAGGTGCATGTACGGG
>Ga0192241_10427_pt1 | contig 20558 bp, 26 predicted proteins | sample Koala_Koa27_I3_FD_131239 | JGI IMG/M metagenome (GOLD analysis project Ga0192241, IMG submission 131239) | Enriched cells from koala feces incubated with labeled cellulose particles, San Francisco Zoo, California, United States - Koala_Koa2-7_I3 ... | reverse complement strand
CGTAAAGTACATAGAGATGGAAGGCATTTCACCATCTATGTATCATTACAGAAACTTACATACTAACAGTCGTATGATAATTCACTTACCTACAGGAAAGACATTCAGTAACAGGAAAGAAGCCAAAATTTTCTTTGGTACTACTCATTATCTGAATTTAGAAAGAGAAAAGAAAGATTTACTATTTACTAACGATATTCAATCTGCTACTAATGAATATACCAATAAGTTACCTCAACAGAAAACGCCTAATATCTAAGGAGTATGCAACGATTAACAAATCCATGCTGAAACTGAATCCCTCTAATCTGTATAGGCTATTTAGTCTATCCCTGTATAGAAGTAATTGGTATAATGTCAAAATGAGACTGAAAGACCTTGCCAAGTTTACAGGAGAGAAAGAAAGCGCATTAAAGAAATTCAACACTGACATTAAAGGTATAGTTTCCATTAAGGAATACTATTTACCAACAGTACACCCTATTTACACTATTAGGAGAAATAGATACAATTTGCCAGATTTAGAAACAGACTTTATAACATTATCAAAGGGATTTACCCAAGTCGACGCACCTATTAAGGTTAAAGGATATTATATAAAGCTCCTACTAATAGCAGAGGATGACATCATTACTTTATCCAATGCTAAAGTAGGTACATTGCTTAGAATGAATAAAGATACTGTTCAATCATACAATGTAGATTTACAGAAATTAGATTTATTGCAGATGCAACCCAATGGTGTAAAGCTAACACCAGATAACCTACTATTAAGCAATGATATTGCAAAACCTAAATTAGTCTGGATTGAGAATAGCCAAAATCCATTACCTAACATAACTCTAAAATCCAAAAACTAAGGTAAGCGACTTATTTATACCTGTCTATTAGTACTTAATGGAGAGGTACTAATAAGTCACTAACAGCTAAATTCTTATTTTAGGTATTTCTAAAGTAGCAAAATTCTAGTAGCGTTGGGCAAACATATATACCCCATCCCTAAATAAGTACCCCCTACCATTTAAAATTGAGTGCCTTTTCCTGTAAGATTATCTCTGTAAGAGATTAGATAGATTAAAAAAATCAAGCGAGAGATGCGCATAGACCTATTGTAACCCATAATGCCTCCTTCCCAGCTTAGAATAAAGTAGAATCTTACGTGAAAGTCCACTCTACCAAACTTTGGAAGTAGTACCTTTTTTAATCCTTATGAAAAACCAAATCTTAAGGTCTAACTAATGGCACACACATTTCAGTTTGGCAAATGGATTTTCATTTACAAAGTTCTCCTTTACTCAAAATTCACATAGTATTCATTATTAAAATTGGGCTTATGGAAGCAGGAGACTATCTATTAATTGTAGTTCTTATCGTGTTGGTCGTAGTTGGGTTAATCATTAATCCAGTGATTGCCTTTGCATTTATTTTCTTCTTATACATTCACAGCAAAGTGAAAAAGCAACAATCTGAAAATAACAGAAATGCAGAGTATTACAAAGATATTCAGCAAAGGAAACAGGATGCTTATTACAATGCAGTGAATAAGAGAGTAGCAAGGAAAGAAGAAGCAAACAAAAAACAAGAAGACAGATTATGGAAACATTAGATTTACTACCAGCAAGAAGAAGTGATTTACAAGAAATTGCTGAAACTGTTGATTTTATGGAAGTAGTGGAACAACCTAAAAAGGATAATCCACACTTTATTGAAGCCAACACAAAGGAAGTTGATTTACAGCATTTAAAGGATGATTGTCTTGTTCCTGTCTTTTCTAAAGACAACGAACTAACAATCTCACACCCTAACTTTATTGAAACTGTTTGGGATGCTGCAAACTCATTCTTTAGTGGTGAACGTATTGATAAACCAGATATTAGAGTATCACACATTGTTAAAGGTCGTATTCCAGAAGCTATTCACAAACCAGTGAACCAACTTTTGGAAAGTGACAAGACACAATACTATGAGAGAATGATGTTCTGTTTTGAAGTGCCAACTATCTATGAAACTATTGAAGGAAACAAACTTACCTTATCTATTGGTGGCGTTCGTGCCTATAACCACATGAATCTATATTCTAAAAAAGGAATAGAGAAATTCAAGGTCTTTATAGGGTTTAAGAATCAAGTATGTTGCAACCTATGTGTGTTTACTGATGGCTTGAATAGCTGTTTGGAAGTATCTAATACAAATGAACTATATCGTATCGTATTGGAAATGTTCAATAACTACAATCCAGCCAAACACATACATTTGATGCAAACGCTTACTAATTCTTATCTCACTGAACACCAGTTTTGCCAATTACTTGGAAGAATGAGGCTTTATCAGTCATTGCCACAAGGCTATCAAAAGGACATTCCAAGAATGTTGCTCACTGACACACAAATTAATAGTGTATCTAAGGCATACATACAGGATGAGAACTTTGGTAGTTTGGGCAGTGATATTAATATGTGGAAATTCTACAATTTGCTGACTGGTGCAAATAAGAGTTCCTATATTGATAGTTTTTTAGACAGGTCGCTAAATGCTACAGAAATGGCAGTTGGTATTAATTCAGCTTTACATGGGGATGAGAGATACAAGTGGTTCTTAGATTAGTGGTGTTTGGGGATATTCAGCATTTGAGTATTCCACATTTACCATTACTAAAATATTCACTTCTCTACAAAGTGAACATTCTACTATCATTCAATCAGTTAGGTTATATCTAACATTTGGGTGTTACATGGAATGTTCACTTTCATTCACCTACTATTAAAACTGAACATTATGAGTTTAAAGTACAGCCAAACTACCAGCGATTATCTGCAATGGGATGAAGCAATGAAACTAATACGTTTACTCTATAAAGATGCCAACTACAAAATGAGCTTACTTATTAGTTTGGGTTGCTTTTGGGGATTGCGTATTAGTGACATTCTTTCATTACGTTGGAAAGACATTTTAAATGTGGATGAGTTTTCTATTATAGAGCATAAGACAGGAAAACAACGTACCATTAGAATTAATTCCCAACTAAAGCGACACATTGCAGATTGTTACAAGCAAATTAATCCCATTGGAATTAATGCACCTGTTTTAGTTAGTCAGAAGGGAACAGTGTACACTATCCAAAGGATTAATATTATTCTAAAGGAGATTAAAGCAAAGTACAAGTTATCAATTAAGAACTTTAGTTGTCATAGTCTTAGAAAGACATTTGGTAGACAGGTTTATAACCAGAATGCAGATAATGCTGAACTTGCTTTAGTTAAGTTGATGGAGTTGTTCAATCATTCCAATGTAGCCATAACCAAACGCTACTTAGGACTAAGACAGGAAGAACTACTAAACACTTATGATTGCCTAACATTTTAGCGCACAACTTATTTGTTAATACAAACGCTTTAAGTATCTTTGTCCCAATTCCAGAAATGGAAGGACATATTTACGAAAAGGCGTTTTGTTATTGTCTCTATTCATCGAATCTTGCAAATTTGAAAACCATACAGAGACGATAACAACAACGCCCATGCTTATGTTATATACCTATTCTAACAAAATAGTCTATATATCGTTTAGGCATGGGCAACTGTTGTTATATCTTGTATGGTAGGTTTTGCAAGAACCTGATGAATGAGATATGCAATTAGTTCCCATGCCTTTTTTATGTTCGTTTACCAGAGGGAACAGGTAAGCATAACTATAAGATTATGAAGAAAATTGCAACTATTTCTATTGGCTGCCTGCTATCTGTAGCAGCCTATTCACAAGTTCCCTTTGTTAGCTACGAAACTGTACCAAGAACAGGACAACCCAAATCTAACACTTATAAGCAACAATCAGAACGTGACTACCAGACAACAGCAGGTTACTATTACGACAACTATTCTCAAAAATTCAAGAGAATAAAAATTAGAATAAATTCAATTAGTTATTATGGGCAACCACAGGTATATATCAAAGGCATTTACAATTCGCAATACAATATGTGGTCTGATTGCAATAACCAAGCATCTAAAGTAAGCATACAGTTTGATGGAGAATCCATTGCTGATAATTTTGAATGGAAAGCACAAGTTCTTAACATTGGTACTATATACTTCAACAACTAAGAATGAATTATGAAAAAGATTACACTTTTTATGCTTATGTTCATGTCAATGTCAATTAATATGTATGGGCAAAGAGCTTTCAGTTATTCCAAGAATATTAATGGTTATTGGGGAAAATGGGAGAATAGCGTGTCATTTTCCTCTGGAGAGGTTCTACAAGGAACTTATGATGAGTTTATTATTTATCATAACAGCTATCACCCATCAGCATACATACTGAAGGTGAAAATTAATGGGCTTGTAATTGAAAGTAGCAAAGTAGAGAAAGCCAGAATGAAAGCTGCTACTAAGGCAAACACATGGTATGAATATACAGGAACAGTTGAGTATTTCACTAGTGATTATTGTAATACTGCTAAAGAGGTTGTTAATAGATGGCCTTATGTCCCTAATGCTATAGACACTGGTTCTCATTCTACTATTAGACCAGCAACAATCAAAATACAACCTTTTAAGAAGAACCCTGTCACTTATAATATCTTCTTTGATGGATGTGGAATAGGAATACAATTAAATTAGATTATACAATGGAAGCAAAGAGATTACTTATACTATTAGTAATGGTTATTCTATGTATCTGCACAAATGTGCAAGCAATAACTATACAACAGAATGATAACAAGTATATAATAGGTAATTGGACAAGAACTGACACTGACGAAGGTACAACTACTGCTATTTGGACTTTCAAATTCTATCAAGATGGTACTATTGATTTTGAACAAGCTACAGGACTTGGTAATGATGGAAAAGCTATGATGAATTTCACATACAAAGGAACTTATTATTATAGTCATTTAATGAAAGAGCTTATCATCTATTTAGATGGCAATAAAGATATGACTACTAAATTTTCTGTTACTGCTTATACTCAAAATGCAATCAAATTACTTTTCGTTAATGAAGATGGAGATAAAGAATATCATGTATTGAACAGAATAAAGCCTTATAAGTAATGAAAGCCAAATACATAATTTTACCAATCTGCCTATTAGTGTGTTCATGCGTTGAGAAGACCAAGTATGATAAAGTAATTTCTGAAAATGAAGAACAAGCAAAACACATAGCAACTCTACAATCAGAAATTACTAATAGAGACAACAAAATAACTCAATTAGAATCTTCTCTAAGAGAAGCCCAAGATAATGCAAATCAATATCATGATAATTCAACTGCGAATCAAGACAAGGGAAAGGTCATATTAGAAGAACTAAGTATTCAATTAAGTAATGTACAGAAGATTCTAAACAACTATACAAGTAATGATGATATTTACAGAGCGTACAAAACCTGCAAAGATATGGAGGCAAATGTTGATAGCTACTTCTTTTTTAAATACTAATATAATAATTAACTCAAATGAAAACATTTAGAATTTTAGCAGCCTTTGTTATGGCTGTAATGTGTGTTGGTTTATCGTCATGTAGTAAAGATGATGATAACGAGGATAAGCCTACTATTGAACAAGCTAACCTAATTGGTAAATGGCAATCTACATGGCAAAGAACCCATGAAATCGTAAATGGTAAAGAAGTCGTTACTTCTGATGAAGCCCACACTAATAGCTTATGGGAGTTTAAAGCAGATGGCACGTGTATTGAAGATGATAGTACTACACCTGCACATTGGTCTTTAAAGGATAACAAACTAACTATCACGTACAACGATGGTTATTCTGATGTAGTTACAGTAAACGAACTTACAGCTAACAAGTTAATTCTCGCTTTTGAGGATTGGGATAATACAGACGATGGAGGTTTAGAACTGGATGATATTACAACTACTACCTATAAGAAGATAACGAAGTAGTACCCTACACACCTAACCAGATTATCAAGAACAGCATTTGAGAATTAACTCATTTGCTGTTTCTTTTCTTGTAACCTTAGCTAACAAGAAATTACTACACAACAGATTCATTTAGGACACAGTACCCTTATAAGAGTATTGGAGACTTTCATTCAAGACCTCAATTCACATGATACCAACTATCAGATAAGATAACATCTTCGCTACAATCGTATGACAGAACTGTATTCAGATACTTCTACAACCAGATTGCCAATACAAATTTCAAACTCAATTATTATGAATATCTGTTATTCAGCAAAACAAGCCAAAGCAATCAAGACCTTACTTTATAATCAAGATTTAGATAATGAGAATATCCAATTGGTAAAATATAGTTTAAGAAGAACAGATATTAGCGATATGACTTTAGAAGAAGCACATAGGATAATTGACAAGATGCCACATGCTAAGAAAGATGCAGCAAATGAAATTCTGTTAGGTAAAATAAAGCCACTTATACCAGAACGTTATTATATGGAGAAAAATGCAGAACAGCTATCCAAGAGTCTATGGTTTAATATTCTGATGGTTGTTCTTACAATTGGAATTGTAGCCTTTGGAATAACATTAGCCTGTGTAGCATTTACAGGGATATGGGGATTTGTTTGTGGAGTATTCAAATTCATACTACCATTAATATAGCTTGGATTTTGCACATTCTATGAAACTTACTACTTTTGTAAAAGATACTAAAAAACAATATTTACTATGATGACAAATGCATGGTTCTTAGCTACTATCCAACAAACCAAACAACAAATGAAGGAAGATTTTCTTCCCACTAATTACTTTATCATCATTGAGGAGTGGATGAAAACGACTAAAACTTATCAGAAGTTGCCCAAAGATTTGAGTAATGCAGTATGGATTATAGTCGTTTCCCCTTATAATTGGACAAACTTAGGATATGTCAATACATCCTTGAAAGTCGTAGGGATGTATAGACCTGATAGTTTTCAGAAAAGTAATGCTATTCCTTTTGGTGATTGGGAATTATACGATATAGGATTTATTTGCGATTTTGGACAATACTATAACGCTTGGCAACCTTATCCAAAATTAAGACATAGATATAAGGCGAATGAGCTAACTGCCCACAACTATAAATGGACTGAGAATTTTGGTATTTTCAACATTAACAATATGAACTCTTTTATTGATGCGATATGGGCGTTTGAGAAAGAATATGAGAATAACAAGTAAAGCCATCATATAACAGTTATATTACACAACTCATAACCAAGTGAATCATGGAGGAATATATTAATGAATTTCACAAGCAATGGATAGAGCGAACTCGTAAATCTATTGAAGAATGGAAGAAGCATCCTCTTACAAGAGAAGAAGCACTTGAACAGCAAAAACGTTTAGACCAACAGAGAGCGATACGAGAGGGCAAATTAAAGAAATAATATCATCTAAATTAAAATAGTCATGTGTGAATACGCTGAAATAGAGAACATAAAACTGTCTAATGGCAAGACCATCAAACAGGTAAATGAAGAAGTAAGCAAGGAAGTGGAACGCATTTACTTAGAAGGATGGAGCAAGGAATTGCTATACCTTATAGAGATAACAAAGGAAATATCCATTTAGCTAATCCAGATGGTAGCGAAGACTTAGTAGAGTTCAATCGTAAAGAAAGAAGCTACAAAGTTCTGTCACGTGTTGCAGGCAAAGGACAAGGTAGATATGCCTACTTATTAAACAAGTAGAGCATTACAAGCTTTGGAGAATGTTGCTATCTATAAGAAGTCTGCAAAGCATGAAGTTACAAAACGTTCTTATAGTTGGTTCAATTAATTCTTTGCAGAAGCATTTGAGAAGTTAAGGTCATAATTCTACATAATCTCTCACTTATTAGCACACATATAAGGCTAAGAAAAATAAATTCATTACCTTTGTAAATGAAGGATAAAGGGGTACTGAAACAGTCTTTTGTGACTTATTCACGACCACTTATTCAAAACACAGAGAGATACAATCTGGAGCGTTCTTTAAAATATTTTATATTATACTGTAAAGCAATCGCTTACGATTACTTTTGATTGGTTTACAGGGATGCTGTGTCTCTGCTTCTTATGGTATGACAGACACTATGGGTCGTATGCACTCAGACGCTCAGTTCGCTGGTTCTTCATCTGTTCCTGCTCACGTAGAAATGATGGGATTCTTAGGAATTGGTAACAACCCGATGGTAGGTTGTACTGTGGCTTGTGCTGTAGACGTAGCTCAGGCTTTGAGCAAGTAATTTAAGTTACTCTATATAGATAAACTCCTGTAATCCTTGCGATTGCAGGAGTTTATTATTTTATGGTAACTGGATATAAATGATGGTTTGGGACACCTTATCTCTCTTATCATTTAGGGTTACTAAATAATAGATAAGCAAGGTTGTAACAGAGTAAAATCCTCACGGTATCCCTTAAATGTCCCAACTAAATCATTATGATTTAAAGGATAATGATTATCTTTGTCTTAAACTCATAATCATAAGATTTATGGAATATATTAATGAATTTCACAAGCAATGGATAGAGCGTACTCGTCAATCAATAACCTCTTGGAGCAAGCAGCCTGCATCGCCAGAAGAAGTAAGGAAGCAACAGGAGAAATTGAACCAACAGAGAGCTATAAGAGAGGGCAAATCAAAGAATTGATTAAGTTTGCTAATAACAAGAACTTATGGATTGACTTATCCCACTTCAACATTACCTATATGGACAAAGGTGGTGAAAATGAAGTGTTTCATGATGGTAAGGCCTCTGTATTCAAACTTAATAACTTTGAATATGCAGGTGACGACTTAGAAAATTTCTTTAGATGGGGATTTATACTTCATTGATACACAAATAAGGCTACGGTCTGATTATTAAAGCACTGCATCTCTCACAGAAATACGATACAGTCACTTGCATTGATGACATAAAACCTGACAACAATAAAATCATTCAATATTATACGATTTACGGAATCCCTTTGAAAGCGCCTATTCACGGAATAAACATTGTAAAAATGAGTGATGGAACAGCCAAAAAAGTCTTTATTAAGTAATAAGTGAAATATTCAAGATTCTACAGTCTAATGAGCATCGTTGCAGAGCATTTTTAGTAATCTTCTTTTCGCATTAAAGCAAGCTAAAAGAGCAATACAGTATCTGTTTTATGAGTTCAGACAAATTGACATTAAATCTAAATACCATAGTTAAAGCCAAACTTTCCAAAGAGAATTTGCAATCCTCTTTGGAAAATAGAGCATATACAAGGGGAAATTATATTCATATTGAAATTGTAAAATCTGACTATAAAATAAGCAATTTCGAGCAATTAATTGACTATTTTATTGTATATCTAATTATTATACAATATATTTGCAATTGTTTATTATGATCATTTTCTACGAACGTCAACCGAGCACTGACTTCTCTTGCATTTGTAAAGATCACACATAGACCTGAAAAAGGAACGCGAAACTATCTATAAACACTAAATAATATGTGGAAAAAATTATTAAGAACTACTTTAATCGCTGCTCTCGTATTAAGCAGCTGTACGGACAATGATATTTATAAGGGCCCTAAGGAGGATGAAAAAGAATTCAACAATTTTCCCTTCTCTACTGTACAGAAAGACGTAAACTTAAATGTAAATTACGTAAATGGTACTGTACAATCAAATGTATATTTTGAAGTATATGATGGAATGCCTGTTACTGAAAGCGAATACGGTACTTACATCAAGCGTCAAGATGTAGATTATCTATTTGCAGCCTACACCGAAGAAGATGGCACTTATAAAGGAAAGATAGAATTACCTTCTTATTTAACAAAGGTATATATCTATTCTCCTGCCTTCTTTGCACAAACCCTGATGGAAGCAAATATTGTAAATGGCAATATTGAAGTTACGGATAATGCCGCCACTGAAACGCGTACAATCACCCCAACCAAGGAATCACATGATAGTTATCTGGTAAGTAATAAAAATGGAAATGAAGTGTGGAAAGCTTGGTTAGGCGATTACGACTTGTATAAAAACGGGGATATTAATTATAAGTATAATGGTATATTGGCAGCAACCAAGAAAGATGGTTTATATGCTGCACACACCCGTATTATAAACACACAACAAACTTGCCCGCAAGAATATCGTGGTTACTCGGATATGTATGTTAACAAAGATGCTGAAGTAGTAGTTACATTCCTGGGACAAAATACCTGTTGGACATGTTCATTGGGATATTACTACTATAAAGAGGGAGAGCAACCCGCAGACCTAAATGAGGCTCATGTAATCATGTTATTCCCGAATACTCAGGATGGCAATTGGTCCAACAATCTCAATTTAGCAAAAAAGAGTGCAGGCATTGATCCACTGACCGCCGTACAACTAATGTATTATCCCAATATCGCAAGCGGAAGTAAAGAAGGAGCAACAACGGCATTCCCCAAGGGTTATAGGATAGGTTTTGTATTAGCCACCAACGGCTGGAATAATCATGTTGGCGGTTTCACTGGATACAAAAAATACCGTGCTGCCACTTCAAGTGGTTTAAGTTTAAACGACAAAGGCGAAAACTTTAATGGACCACGCACTGCCGTTTATAGATATGGTGACTGGATATTGACTTCTTTTGAGGATTATATGACTGATGAAAACTTTAGCGATGTAGTTATTACTTTGAAATCTAATCCAGTAGATGCTATCACTGATATACCCGTGACAAATCCTGATGATGATAAAACAAGCATTGATTTTCTTAAAGGTATATACGCATTCGAGGATCTTTGGCCCAATCAGGGAGATTATGACATGAATGATGTAGTTGTGCGATATAACTATGGCAACACCTTCAATGAAAAGAATCAAATATATTCCGAATCATTCACATTCAAAACATTCCAGAATGTAGCTACCAATAAAAATGGTTTAGCATTCAGACTACTTACTAAAGGAAATATTAAGTCTACCACTTATTCTATTCGTAAAGAAGGTGAGAAAGACTTTACTGAAACTACATTTGCTTACGAACCTCAGGAAAACATATACCTCCTGACTGAAAATGTAAAAGACGATATGGGAGCAGAATATAAAGTAACCGTTAATTATAGTGACCCCATTTCAACGCAATCAGAAGCTCAGGCATTCATTTTTAAGAACGAAGCGGACGGTTTGCGATGGGAAATGCATATTCCCTTGGAAGTACCGACATCTAAAATGAACAGAGGCTATTTCAATCAGGGAGATGACGCTTCTCAAATATCTCAGAGCATCTACTATGTACGTAAAGGTAATTACCCATTTGCATTCTTCCTGAGCCGAGCTACAGAAAGTGATTTAAGCAAATTGCTGGATAGCGCTAACGAAAGAAAAGCTATTAATCTATTATATAGCGGCTATGATGAATGGGTAACCAGTAATGGAGAAAAGAACAAAGATTGGTATAAAAAATAAGTACTTCTAAAGAAATACTCAGAGACCGAAGATAGGAACTAAGAAGCAAGTGAATGTATAAAGAGAGTATCCAACTCATAAACGGATACTCTCTTTTTATTTACAAAAAATTTATTCATTGAACCAGTCAATCTTCTTAGAGAAATACATCACCATTGCCAGTATCACAAACAATCCGAGACTACCGGCCAGCAAAGCAAAGGTTTCTAACTGGATAAGGATGAAAACATAAATGTAAAGAACACTTAGCAAACCTACCATAATGAACGCCGTTTTTTTTCTTTTGATAATCCCCAGCATGTATCCACCCACCAAAGTAATAGTAAGCACCGATGCCACCAAGTAAGCCATATTGAAACCAATATGCTCGGACATGGATAATAACAGACTATAGAATAGACAAAGAGCTAATCCCACCAACAAATATTGCAAGGCATGAATACGGGTTTTCTCCATTATCTCTGTGAAGAATATTACTGTAAAAGTAAGTAGAATAATCAGAATAGCATATTTAGTAGAGCGCATAGACTGCTGGTACTGTTCTACCGGTATTTTCAGATTGACACCAAAATTAGAGTTTTGAATATCTTTAATGCTGGCATTCTGATAATTGACAAGTATCTGGGGATAATTCCGATTGAGATTCAACACCTGCCACTGTGCTGAGAAATCTTTCTCTGTAATCTCCCGTTTCTCAGGCAAATAATTGCCATCAAAACTTGGAGTATTCCAATTTGCTTTCAGGTTCACTTTGGTGGTTTTTCCCAATGGGGTAAAGTAGATAGACTGGGAACCTTTCAATTTAATTTTCATTTCATAAGGCAATTTCCTGTCTTCTTTCAGAGAGGAAAGGTCGACAATGGCATGAACACCCATACTTTCAATACCTCGTCCATCCACTCCCGGTTCAAACGTATAGACAGAATCATTCAGTGTAATACTGACCTGTTTACTGAGACCACGCATATCTGTTAGGTTCAAGCAAACAGCCGCTCTATTGTACTGAAGCACATCCATGTCGGCATTGCTCTTACGGAGTTCTTCCGAACTAAAGAATCCCTTGATCAGTAATTCGGACTGATAGACATTTACCTTATAAATTCCTCTCTGAAGAATTTCTGTACTCAACTGTCCATCTATTGACAATTCATCAGGAAGCAATGTTATACTCCCCATAGTAACCTTCTTTACTCCATTATCTTCCTGAGTAATGGGATATTGCAAGTTAATATAAGGGCCTGTAATAGTCTGTGCCAAACTCCACTTTTGACCAACTTCCTCAATAGCATCCGTCTGTATCTGCCCACATTCCCTAATCATATCTTCGATCATAAACATCGGGATCAACAGCAATAAAATTAGAAAAGCGATAACTACCACTTTAATCGATTTGGAGAAACGGCGTAGACAGCCGCTTGCCTGTTTCTTTGTTTCATTCAGATTCTCTGTGAAATCTACATTGAAATCTTTGTTCAAATTGTCATTCAAATTGTCCATAATAGAATCGTATTAAGTAAGATATTTAGTATTGTCCGGTTTTGTGTGAAGCCAAACATCTACGTTGATTTCAGAAAATTCTCCAATGCTTCAATATGAGTTTTGAAAGCCTTCTTCCCCTCCTTAGTGGCTTGGAAAGATGTTTTCGGCTTCCTGCCCACAAAGCTCTTCTGGCAAACAATATAACCCAACTCTTCCAAAGCCCTCGTATGGCTTGCCAGGTTACCGTCCGTCAGTGAAAGTAATTCCTTCAAAGTATTGAAATCGGCATCTTCATTTACCATGAGAACTGCCATAATACCCAGACGAACTTTACTTTCAAATGCCTTATTTATATTTTGAAATGCTTCTATCATCTATTATTTTTTTCTTTCGTACTGTAAATAAAACAACATGCCATACAAAATATGGAATCCACCAAAACCAATTGTCCAAAACATCAAGCCATGTCCTTCAAAGAAACAGTCTGCAATACCCAGGCAAAGAAAAGCATATCCTAACCATGCCACATTGGAGTAAGTGAACTTAGACACATTGACCAACGAAAGTCCATAGAAAAGTAACATCACAGAAGATACCAGTCCGTAATGTTCATGTAGCAGCAAGGCTATACAGAACAACCCTCCCGTCAACAACGGCAATGAAAAATTCCATGCAATACGATAGGTTAGTTTACTGAATAGCTTTTGTTGCATCTTCTTGGCCTTATACCAGGATAAGACACAGGCGGTAACAACTGAAACAGTCAAAACCAGTGAAGCAACCATTATTAGTCCTTCCCTATTATCCCCTGATCTTAATAACTGACCGGCCACATAAGCACCGGCTAATGCATACACTCCGGCCAAGACAGCCGTCATTCCACTGAGAGATACGAACTTGGAAGATCTTTCCATTAATTCTTTTATCTCATTTACTGATTCTATTGCTTTATTTTTATCCATATACAAAAAGTACTTTGTGATGCAAAGTAAAATATAAAAAATGAAAGGAGCAAAGAATATCGAGAAAAAATGTATTCAATGAGATTAAGCCGCATAAGTATCACTATATTTGCAATCAACCAAATATCAACAGTCATAACCTAATGATGAAACAATTAATTGCTTGTTGCGGATTAGATTGCGAAAGTTGCGATGCCCGCATAGCTACTGTCAGAGATGACAATGAATTAAGAGAAAAAACAGCCCAGCTGTGGAGTAAGTTGAATAATATACCGGAGATTACGGCAGATACCATTAATTGTATGGGCTGCCGTGTGGATGGAGTGAAAACGATGTATTGCAGCGATATGTGCGCAATCCGCAAATGCGTAAACGAAAAAGGATTTAATACCTGTAGTGACTGTAAAGAATTGGATAACTGCCAGATAGTGGGTCCTATTTTTCAGCATACTCCCAGTGCTAAAGAAAATCTTCTATAACATTATAGTGATATATTTGCACTGCCAACAAAACATTGATAACTATGAATAAATACACTGAAACAAAGAGCATCATTTTATTTCTATTCCATTTAAGTTTTTTCGTGCTTTTCAGTTCATGCTCTTCTACCCACACCCCGTTTGCTGTGGTAGATACAAATAGAGCATTGGAGTACACAATGGATGGAAAACACTTGTTTACTTACAATTATGCAGTAACTTATCCTCCACAGGGCGTAGATACTGTTTATAAACGAAGCGGATTCATCCATCCTTTACGTACATTGGAAGGTGAGGTACTGACCAATTGTTCCCCATCCGACCATTATCACCATTTCGGCTTGTGGTATGCCTGGACAAAAACCACGTTCGAAGAAAATGAAATTGACTTCTGGAATCTCTATAAGAAACAAGGTACGGTTCGTTTTCGGCAATTCGTTGAAGTGCAACCCGATGGTTTTTCCGCTGTACTCGACCATGTGGCATATCCCGACTCCACGAAAGAAAAAATAGCGATGACCGAGCAGCTAAAAATCCGTGTGGGAAAAACCAAACAACGAGGATATTACATTGACTATCACACCACGCTTCATTGTGCCACTTCTGCTCCGGTAGTATTGGAAAGCTATCGCTATGGAGGCATTTGTATCCGCGTATGCGAAAGTTGGAACGGGCAGACAGCCGAGATGCTCACATCCGAAGGGCTCGACCGTAACAATGCCGATGGATCACTGGCCCGTTGGTGCTACTTTCAAAAGAAACCCGGCAAAGACGATGCCTGTATCCTGATTGTTCCTTACCCTTCCAATCTGAACTATCCCGAACCGATACGGGTATGGGATGATAAAGCCAATAATTCCCGGGGCGACCTGATGTGGAACTTCTCTCCAACCAAACGCCAGTCATTTACTTTGCATCCCGATCAGGAATTGCGTCTTTCTTATCGGATCTATGTGCTGGATGAATCGATAAACGCCTCTACTGCCGAGGCACTTGCAAAAGAGGTTATCTAATTGTATTCTTTTTCCGATTCATCAATTTATGCACCTATGAATTGATGAATCGGAAAAGCATTTTTATCGTGATACCCTTCCGGATGTATTTCCTTGCATCAGGCTTTCTACTTCCTCCACCGTCACATGATTAAAATCACCGTATACGGTATTCTTTAATGCAGAGGCTGCCAGAGCATATTCCAATGCTTTCTGATCATTATCCGGATACGTTATGAGACCATAAATCATGCCACCGACAAAAGCATCACCGGCACCCACACGATCCACTTCGCATTCGATATCATAAATACCTGTATGCTTCAATGTGCTATCAGAATAGAGAACGGCAGCCAGCAAATTATGATTGGAAGTAATGGAATTACGAAGTTCCAGAAATGCCTTCTGGCAACGAGGAACAAGTTCCACCACCCGACGACCGAACTCTTCAAAAGCAGGAAGATTTGCTTCAAACGTAGTATCCGCAGCATCTACAGCTTTAAAACCGACAGGCTGTATACCAAGTATCTCTTTATATTCCGGTTCGGCACCGAAAATAACATCACTATATTGTACTAAAGGTTGCATGACTTCGGCAGCAGAACTCCCATAGTTCCAAAGTTTCTTACGGAAATTCAGATCACAGGAGATAGTCAACCCCATACGGTCAGCTACTTCAAGAGCCTCACGACATGCATCGGCACCATCTTGCGACAAAGCAGCAGCAATACCCGACCAATGAAACCAACCGGCATCAGAGAATATCTTTTCCCAATCTATCATGCCCGGACGCAAAGTAGCAAAAGAAGAGCCTTCACGGTCGTAAACCACATTAGAATTACGGAATGCCGCACCACTTTCCAGAAAATAAAGCCCCATGCGCTTACCACCAAAAACAATACCTTCCGTACCTAAACCGTTAGCACGGAGCGAAGCTATACAGGCACGTGCCACAGCATTGTCCGGCAGGCGAGTTACGAATTCTGTAGGAATACCAAAGTTAGCCAACGAAACGGCCACATTAGCTTTACTGCCACCGTAAGTGGCTATCATTTGATTGGTTTGTGAAAAACGAAGGAAATCAGGAGCAGTAAGCCTCAGCATTACTTCACCAAAGGTGACTACTTTCTTATTTGTGGTAATTTGTTTCTTGTTCATACGATGTCAATAATAAAGATTAACTAAACAGCAAAGTTGTATTTTTATTCCAAGCAAACGCAAAGATATAATAATATTTATTGGCGGAAAAGCAGGGATAAAACATAATCATCAGATTTGTTGTAACTTTGCAAAGTTTTAACTGATATAACAAACAGAATGAGTTCATTGAAAAAGATTCCCTCTCCTTTAGTTTCCCTCCTACCCATCGTGTTATTGGTAGGAATGTTATTCGCCACCATACATACATTCGGAAGTGATGCACTGGAAGGGGGTAGCCAGATTTCCCTACTGACCACCACTGCTTTTTGCGTATTCATAGGCATAGCATTCTACCGCGTTCCCTGGAAAGATTACGAACTCGCCATCACAAATAATATTTCAGGAGTTGCTACAGCAATTATCATCCTGCTGATAATAGGTGCACTGAGTGGAGCATGGATGATAAGCGGCATCGTCCCTACTCTTATATATTATGGTATGCAAATTATTCATCCTGATTTTTTCCTGGCGTCAACCTGCATCATCTGCGCATTAATTTCCGTAATGACGGGTAGCTCGTGGACAACAATCGCCACTATCGGTATCGCCCTGATGGGGATTGGCAAAGCACAAGGATTCAACGAAGGTTGGATAGCAGGAGCCATTATCTCCGGAGCATATTTCGGTGATAAAATCTCCCCACTGTCGGAAACTACGATACTTGCTTCATCCATAACAGACGTACCTTTATTCAAGCATATACGCTATATGTTGATAACAACCACCCCATCGCTGATTATCACACTGATCATCTTTACAGTAATGGGATTCGTCATTGAAACAAACTCCACTGCGCACATGGAGGACTTTGCCGTGTCACTGAAAGATACATTCACAATCACTCCCTGGTTACTGCTTGTTCCTTTAGTAACCGGAATACTTATTGCACGAAAAGTTCCATCTATTATTACCTTATTCATATCCACTATGTTGGCAGGTATATGTGCCATCATTTTCCAACCGGATTTGCTACGTGAAATAGCAGGAGAAAATAATATCTTCAAAGGGGCAATGATGACATTCTACGGAAGTACCAGTCTGGATACTGGCAACAGTATGCTAACCGACCTTGTATCTACACGTGGCATGGCCGGCATGATGAATACGGTTTGGCTGATTCTTTGTGCCATGTGTTTCGGAGGTGCCATGACAGCAAGCGGCATGCTGGGTAGTATAACTTCAGTCTTTGTACGCTTTATGAAAGGAAGAGTCAGTGTTGTAGCATCCACTGTTTGTTCAGGGCTATTTCTTAATCTGACTACTGCCGACCAATATATCAGTATTATCCTCACCGGAAACATGTTTCGCAATATTTATGAGAAAAAAGGATATGAGAACCGATTATTGAGTCGTACAACGGAAGATGCTGTTACCGTAACCTCCCCTTTGATACCGTGGAATACCTGCGGAATGACGCAGGCAACGATATTGAACGTATCTACGCTGACCTACCTTCCTTATTGCTTTTTCAACATTATCAGCCCCTTAATGAGTATCCTCGTTGCAGCCATCGGATATAAAATTGTGAAGCATCCCGTGAACAATCCCGAATAAAGGTTGTTTTGCAATAAACGAACAAGAATCGTAAAACCTAAACATTAAAGAATTATGAAAAAGTTTATTGCATTAGTAGCATTAGTGATGATGAGTGCGGCAACAACCGCCATGTATGCACAAGAAAGTAAAGCGGAACGCCGCGCAGACCGTAAGGCTCAAAGAGACGCTGAACGCGCCCGCCTGAAAGCTGAAGAACAAGTAGCCGACGCAGTATCATATGATGACGCTGTAGCCGCATTGAAAGCCCACCAATTCGTACTGGAAGCCGATCAGGTAATGTTCCGTAACGGACAGACAGCTTTCGTTAACTCCAACACCAACTTCGTACTGGTAAATCAAGGACGTGGTACCGTACAGGTAGCATTCAACACAGTGTATCCCGGCCCTAACGGTATCGGTGGTGTAACTGTAGATGGTTCTACCTCGGATATGCAGATTACAACTGACAAGAGGGGTAACGTAAACTGCCAGTTCAGTATTCAGGGTATCGGTATCTCTGCACAGATTTTCATTTCGCTGACTAACGGTGGAAATAATGCTACCGTAACCATCAGTCCGAACTTCAACTCCAACACCATGACGTTGAGCGGTAATCTGGTTCCATTAGACCAGTCCAATATCTTTAAAGGACGTTCTTGGTAAAGCCCTTTACAATATATATATTTCCGCTCCGCTGCAAATTGCCAGAAATGTGTACATTTGCAGCGGAGTTTTTATATTTTTGCATCCATATATGAGAGAATTTATCATCGCAGACAATCAGGACATCACCAAAGCAGGTATGATGTTTCTGCTCAGTAGTCAGAAGGACACAGCCTTGTTACTGGAAGCAGATAACAAAACCGAATTAGTTCAGCAACTGCGCCTGCATCCGCAAGCAGTAGTGATACTGGACTATACGTTATTTGACTTCTCAGGTGCGGACGAGTTAATTGTGCTGCATGAGCGTTTTAAAGAAGCGGACTGGCTCCTTTTCTCTGATGAATTGAGCCTGGAATTTCTACGGCAGGTATTGTTCAGCAGTATGGCTTTCGGAGTGGTGCTGAAGGACAATTCAAAAGAAGAAATACTGTCTGCATTGCAATGTGCTTCGCGCAAAGAGCGTTTTATCTGTAATCATGTCAGTAATTTATTGCTGTCGGGCAGCAATGCCTCTCCCGTACGCCACACATTGAAAGATGATTTACTGACACCTGCCGAACGGAGTGTACTGAAAGAAATCGCTCTGGGAAAGACTACGAAGGAAATTGCGGCGGAGAAGAACCTCAGCTTTCATACGGTAAACAGCCACCGCAAAAACATATTCCGTAAATTAGGAGTGAATAATGTGCACGAAGCTACCAAATATGCCATGAAGGCAGGGATTGTGGATTTAGTGGAATACTATATATAAAAACTGTTCAGACACCAATTTCTCCGCTACCGATACATATCCGGGAAGCTTCATCATATACCACACCGAATTGTCCGGGAGCAATGCCCTGCAAATTTTCAGAAGATACAATACGATAGATCTCTCCTTCCTGTATCAGTTTTCCTTTCATAAATTCCGGTGTATGGCGGATTTTAAAAGTCACATCGACTTCCTGATTATGTAACCAGGGATTTTCTGTAATGAAATGAAAATCATGAATCATAAATTCACGCCCGTACTGCCATTGGGTATCATATCCTCGTGAGACATAAAGTACATTTGCATCGATGTCTTTCCGAATGACAAACCAAGGACCACCGCTTAAGCCCAAACCTTTACGCTGTCCGATGGTATGAAACCAATATCCCCGGTGTGTACCGATTTTCTTTCCAGTCTCCCATTCCACAATATCTCCTTGCCGTTCACCAAGGAAACGACGTACAAAGTCATTGTAGTTGATCTTTCCCAGAAAGCAAATGCCCTGACTGTCACGGCGACGGGCAGTAGGCAGTCCTGCATTGCGGGCAATGTCCCGTACTTCCTGTTTCATCAATCCGCCAAGGGGGAACATTAGCTTAGATACTTGCAGGTAATCAATCTGTGCAAGAAAATCTGTCTGGTCCTTTACGGGATCGATAGCTGTACCCAACCATACTTTACCATCTTTATGAACCGTAGTGGCATAATGCCCGGTAGCGGTAAAATCAAACTCTTTGCCTATCTTCTGCTCAAAGCAACCGAATTTAATGAAGCGGTTGCACATCACATCCGGATTAGGAGTCAATCCACGACGGATTTTGTCAATGGCATAAGCAGCAACCTGTTCCCAGTATTCTTTCTGCAAATCGACCATTTCCAAAGGCAATCCGTAGCGGTGTGCAACAGCCGTAGCCATCTCCCAGTCTTCTTCAGCAGAACAATCCATATAATCGGTACCTTCCATTCCTATCTTTATATAAAATAGAGACGGGCGATACCCTTGTTCACAAAGAAGGTGTACGACCACTGAACTGTCGACACCTCCTGATAATAAAACAGATATATTCATTCAAATAGTTTAAGATTATAGTA
>Ga0192241_10422_pt1 | contig 20637 bp, 21 predicted proteins | sample Koala_Koa27_I3_FD_131239 | JGI IMG/M metagenome (GOLD analysis project Ga0192241, IMG submission 131239) | Enriched cells from koala feces incubated with labeled cellulose particles, San Francisco Zoo, California, United States - Koala_Koa2-7_I3 ... | reverse complement strand
GTTTACCCATGAACGCTTCCGGCGAATCGGTCATAGCCGGCCGGAGATGCCGGGTATACGCATGGGCGGCTGCGGGGGCGATGGTAAAATTAGGCGGACCGAGTCGGGTCTGTCATAAAGAAAACGGATATGGAAATAAAATCTTTGAAAAACATCTTTTTAAACGACTTATATGAAGCGTTCCGGCAGGCTTTTGCCGATTATCAACTGCAACTCGATGACCAGGAGTTTTAGGCTATGCTTCGAAGAAGAGGGTTTGATCCGGAACTCTCTTTTGCCGCTTTTGAGGACGGGAAGATCGTTTCGTTTACCTGCAATGGAACCGGCAATTTCTATGGGGTACCCACGGCCTACGATACCGGAACCGGAACACTCCCAGCGTACCGGGGGCAGGGTCTGGCCGCGCGGGTATTCGAATATTCCATTCCTTATTTAAAACAGGCAGGCATACGGGAATACCTGTTGGAAGTATTACAGCGCAATACTTCCGCTTTGTCCGTTTACCGCAAGGCAGGATTTGAGGTAAGCCGGGAGTTTTATTATTTCCGACCGGAAATCCGCCGGATCCACACGGAGCATAAACCGATAGATTTTCCATGTACCCTACAGCCTATCGATATCCATGCCGACACCGCTATTTCTTCCTTTTGGGATTTTCGTCCCAGTTGGCAGAACAGCCCGGAGTCGATCACGCGGTCGCCGGAAGGTTTTATCTGCCTGGGTGCGTTCCGTCACGAAATCCTGATCGGTTACTGCGTGTTCGAACCGGCCAGCGGGGATGTTACTCAGTTGGCGGTGGACAATCCGTATCGTAGAAAAGGTGTAGGCAGTTTCTTGTTTAACACGATGTTGGAGGAAATTGCAACAGAGTCGGTCAAAATAATAAATACCGATGTCGGTTGCAGCGCCCTTACCGCTTTCCTCCATTCAAAAAACATCGAACCGGCCGGAAAACAATTCGAAATGAAAAAAATGCTGTAACGGCATTTCTCCGGCGTTAAAAAGCAACCGACTCAGGCTCCGCTCCGCCATAGTGGATCCTTTGTTTCACCGCTCACAGAATCATCGGGAGCCGAAGCCGGCAATCGGGTTTACAGCTTATACCTCCAGAGCGGAACGGGACCGGTTCATCGTGGGTGAAGAGTACGGGTATCGGGAGTCTATCGCGGGGTTTTTTCTGTTTTCTTGGAGTTCCCGGGGACCATCAGAACCAGCTGGCCTTTTAAGAAAGGCAATTTGAGCTTCAGGGGAAACCGACCCTGCGGGTTTTATTATACTTTTGTGTGTTATCTGGCTCAAGAGAAGCGTGGGCCGAAAAAACAAGCCATGAAGGGTTATAAAAAGAAATACGGGTGGGCCGCTTTAGGCGGCATACATGCTTATCGCGGCGGTGATGGTGTTGTATGTTTTCCGGCAATTCGGGAAATTACCGGATGGAGATGACTATGAGGGCCTTCCTTATTACAGTGATGGTCAATTCGTCAGTCCGCAGGAACTGGTCTATTTCCCGGAGCGGACTACCGGAGGGCGGGGTGGTTTTGCCCGTTTTTTCCGGCGATCCCCTTATGCCCCGCAGGACGGTTTGCCCATAGTCAGTCTTACAAAGGAGTCGTTCCCGGCCATACCGGAAGATTTTGCGCTCTACTGGCTCGGCCATTGTTCGGCCATTCTGGAACTGGAAGGCAAGCGGATCATCGTGGATCCGGTCCTGGGTAATGCAGCCCCGTTTCCGGGTATTGTAAAACGTTATGAAGAATCCCCGCTCCGGCGGGAAGATATACCGGATGCCGATATCCTGCTGATCACGCACGACCATTACGACCACCTGGAATACGCGGCTATCCGCGCTCTACGCAAACGGGATATCCTGTTTGTTTGTCCGCTCGGCTTCGGGGATGGGGTGTTCCCGCAGGACGCATCCGCGAAATGGCCTGGGACGAGCGGCTGGACTACAAAGGCTTGGAGATAACGGCAGTGGAAGGTGTGCACTATTCGGGCCGCAGTAAATGGGACCGCAATTCAACCCTGTGGGCAGGGTATGTGATCAGGGGACTCGAACATTCCGTATTCTGGAGCGGAGACAGTGGTTACGGCAGCCACTTTGCCCGTATCGGGCAGCAATACGGCCCGTTCGATCTGGCGGCAATCGAGGTGGACGGCTGGAACCCCGGATGGCCCAATACCCATCTTTTCCCGGACCAGGCCGTGCAGGCGGCGATAGAGGTCGGGGCCAGGCAGATGCTGCCCATTCATTGGGGGGTGTTCGATCTGGCGCTCCATCCGTGGAACGAATCGATCCGGGAAGTGGTCAAATACGCCCGCCGGGACAGTCTCTTGCTTCTTACCCCGTCATGGGCCGGAAAGTTATCCCACTGGAAACCGAAACCGGAAATTGGTGGGAAGCGGTAGACGGCAGTACCATGAACCGCGAAAAATTCCGTTAAATTTAAATGACCGATATGGATAAAGAAGCGGACGGATACCGGTGTTTCGGCTATCTCTCTGTGGAGGACATCCCTGTCAATTCAACAACCAAATCATTCCGGCTAACTGGAAAAGTTGGTAAAAAAGCAAGGGTTCTTCTTTTTTCCATAACCTCGTCCCGGATTTTTTCGTCGAAGGATCAATCCCGGAAATCTTGTGGGCGGTACGAATCGCTTTTATCGAAAGAACATGAAAGAAGATCTTTACCGGAACTGTTTTTGTGTTGCTCAAGATAATATATTTCTTCAAAATAGATAACCGCCTATCACCGGTATTGGATGTTGCATCGTTTTTAGCATACTTTTGTCACATGAAAAAAGAGCTTTCCGACGATACGCTGTTTAAAAAAATTCTATGGTTCCGTAAAAGGATGCAGTTCGATATCGATTATTTCGGGATGCTGCTTCCCCAACGGGATGTTTCTGCGGACCCCCGTTACCGGAGCGGTGTGTTCTATTCAGACAAATGCGGTAGGTATATCCAGTATGAGTCCGGCAGGGAGCTGGAATTCATTAAATTGCTGGAAATTTCGGATAAGGTTCGGTTTTATGTCGAACAGCCGGTGAAAATTCCTTACAAACGAGGCCGCAGGAAGCTGAATTACGTACCCGACTTCGGAGTATATCTACGGAGCGGAGAATTTATTATTGTCGAAATTAAAGAGCTGAATGCTATGCTGGAGGACCGGGTGCAGGTTAAAATGGAGGGCCTGATGGAATTCTGCAGCAAACGGGGATTCGGGCTGCTGCTGACCGACGGGAAAGCCGCGTTCGATGAACTGAAAAAAATCCCGCTCAACCGGAAACTGGAGAAAGAGATATTACAGGCTCTCGGCAAAGAGCCGGTTCGCAAGGATACCTGCTGCGAGATTATAAAAAGATGCGGGGCCACGCATAACCAATTGTTGGCGGTTATTCTCAAGCATGACCTGTATTATACCGCTTTTCCCTTCAGGCTGAAACGGGGCGGTTATAATCCTCGCTTTCGGAAAGTGTTCTTTGAAGGACAAAAGTATGAAGACTGTGCCTGGTGATAAATCCAGCGGGTTCTATCCGATGGGAATGCTACACGGTAAGTTGTTTTCCTGAAGGTATGTGCCATTATCTCCCGGAGGATATGCGGATTCTTCGAAATCCCGCTTTACCCAAACTTTCTTTTAGGGAACGGAGGCATTCCTCCCTTTGTTCCGGTTTGCGCTTTATTATATTGTCGATCAATGCGGTGAGCTGTACCGAATTGATCTCCAGTCCGTTTGTTCTTATATACATGGCTTTGAATCCTTGTTTTTCATAGATCCGGTTTAGCCGCCAGAACCAGGAATGGCTGGGAAGCGCCCGCTGATAATGAAGGGGAAGGAGCAGGCGCACAATACCCTGTCCCCGGAAAAAGAATTCATCCACCTGTAAAATGGCATCCCATTCTATTTCTTCTTTGATCGCATAGGGTTCGGTGATGCCTGTTTCCGTTACCACTATTTGCGGCTTTTTATCCGAAAAGTTGCCGATTCCCAGTACCAGCACCAGCGCCGCCGAAATAAGCAAAACCCAACCTAAAAAATCATCGTTTGCGTAAACGAACCATAGCATGGATATGCCCGATAATAAAAATCCCGCCAGAATAATGATCCACGCCTTTTTTCTCGATTTGAATATGATGATCCGTTCTTTCATACCTCTAATTAATTTTAATGAATTAGCGCAAATCTCTCACCAAAAATTACCGGACGGTTGAGGATCATCTTCCCTTTTTGGGTTTATATCATAAAGATCCATTTTCAAATACAAGGAAAAAAAGGAGCTTGGCATTTTAGCAATGCCATACGAATACTTGCTTTTTATGAGGGTACAAAGGGAATATTCGCACTGAAATTCTCTTCTGTGTTGAATTCTGAATATTGTTTCTTGCCACAACTTCATCGTATTTTTGTTCAATAAACGAACTAAAAGTATGAAAAGCGAATTTGTGGGTTATGATAAACACGACTCCGGAAATACGGTAGAGTCCCGTGGGCAGACGGGATTCCAGTCTCCGTGCAATGACTACATCGAGGAAGTGATCAGCCTGGACCGTATGTTCGTTCGGGATGCGGCCAGTACCTTTTTTGCCCGAATGACCGGCCAGGCTATGATCGGGGATGGGATCGAACCGGGAGATGTGCTGATGATCGATAAGGCCGGGCGCGTCGATAACGGATGTATCGTGCTGTGTTATTATGAAGGAGAATTCCAGGTGCGGCGAATAGAAAAAAGTACCGACCGTGTGACCCTGCTGTCTTCCAATCCGAAATATCCGGCAAAGGTATTTCAGCCAGGGGAGGACCTGCTGGTTTGGGGAGTCGTTACGAGTGTCCACCGTAAAGTGAAGTAGCCATGTACGGGCTTGCCGATGCCAATAATTTCTACGTGAGCGTCCATCGGGTTTTCGAACCGGCGATGCGCCACCGCCCCGTTATCGTGATGAGCGACAACGACGGGTGCGCTATTGCCCGGTCCAATGAAGTGAAAGCGCTCGGCATTCCGATGGGACAGGCGGTCTTCGAAATCAAGGAAACGATCCGCAGGCATAATATCAAGCTCTATTCCTCTCAGTTTACGTTGTATGCGGACATGTCCAACCGGGTGATGGAGATCCTTTCCCGGTATGTTCCGCAGATCGAGGTTTATTCGATCGACGAATGCTTCCTCAATTTCCGGGGGATGCACGTAGACCTCTGGCCATACGGAAAGGAAATAATCCGATACGCGCAGGCGGCGACCGGCATTCCGGTCTCTTTGGGAATCGCCCCTACCAAAACGCTCTGTAAGATTGCCAATAAGTTCGCCAAAAAATATCCCGGGTACGAGGGCTGCTGTGTGATCGATACCGAGCAAAAGCGGATCAAGGCGCTTCAACTGACCGATATCGGGGATGTATGGGGAATCGGCCGGCAACACCGAAAAAGGCTTCAGCGGGTAGGAGTCCGTACCGCTTACGATTTTACCCGGCTTCCCCGGGCATGGGTACGAAAAGAGATGACGGTAGTCGGAGAGCGGATGTATCGGGAACTGCACGGCGAGCCGTGTATAGAAATGGCCCTGGAACCGCCGCCCAAAAAAATGATCATGTCCTCGAAGACCTACGGAAAAAATGTTTCGGAGTTTCCGACCGTCTGCGCTTCCATTGCCGATTTTTCGGTCCGGGTAGCCAGGAAGCTGCGCGAAAATAAACGATGCGCGGTAAAGGTAGGCGTATTCCTCTTGTCCAACCCGCACCGGACAGATCTGGGTGAATACGGAGCCTCTTACGAAATAAAACTGCCGTTTCCCACGAACAGCGCCCTGGAGATTAATAAATATGCCCAGTCGATAGCCCGGGCGATATACAAGGAAGGGATCGTCAACTACAAAAAGGCCGGGGTATTCGTCAGCCAGGTCGTGCCTGAAAATCAGCTGCAGCCCAATCTGTTTTACGCGTTCGATACGGAGAAGCATTCCCGACTGATGAAGGTGTTGGACAGGCTCAACGGATTGGAAAGAAACAAGGTGATGATCGGTTCTCAACTGCTGAACCACGAGTGGAAAATCAGCCGGAATATGCTGTGTCCTTATTATACCACTAAAGTGAGCGATATCATTCAGGCGCGGTAAAGATAGATCGGGTTCGAACGGCCAAATTGTTTTAAGACCGGCTCTTTTTAATTATCTTTGTCGGCTTAAAATAACCTTGAGAATATCCGCATTGAGAAAAGAACTGACATACCGTAAAGGTATTGTATATGCAGTAGCCTGTTACGTTTTATGGGGAGTACTGCCTGTTTTCTGGAAGGCGATCACGGGGCTTCCCGCGCTCAATATACTGGCGCACCGCATGGTCTGGTCGTTCGTATTTTTATTTCTACTGATCCTTATTACTGACCGGTCTACATTTCTGAGTTACCTCAGGCGACCGAGGCTATTGCTGCTGTTGGGGATTGCCGGGGGATTGATGGGCATCAACTGGGGTATTTTTATTTATTCCGTCGAAAACGGCCATATCATTGAGGCGGGATTGGGTTACTATTTCAATCCGTTGATAAATGTTCTTTTGGGATACCTTTTTCTCAAAGAGCGCCTGGCTCCTCTGCAGAAATTAGCGGTACTGCTGGCTTTCATCGGTGTTTTATGCTTTACGATCAGCTATGGTAAATTCCCGTGGATATCCCTTTCCCTGGCCCTGACTTTCGGACTGTACGGACTTACAAAAAAGAAGGCGAAATTAGAATCGATGCCCGCTCTTACCGTCGAAACCCTGATGGTTTTTCCCCTGGCACTCGGATTTTTGATCTATTCTTCTCATGCGAGCGTTCCGACTCCTTTTTTTTTTCCACATTCCGTGCTTACCACCCTGTTGCTGTTAATCAGCGGAGTGGTAACTGCCGTGCCGCTTTTTTGGTTCGGTAGAGCGGCACAGGTCATACCGCTTTCAACGCTGGGTTTTATTCAATACCTGGCTCCGACCCTGCAGCTTCTGCTGGGAGTGTTCGTCTACGGGGAGGCTTTTTCAACGGACTATTTGATATGCTTCGCCTTCGTATGGGCGGGACTTATCTTATACACCATCAGCATCCTCAAAGGTAAGAGGGTAAAAACCGCGGATGCCGAAGTGGGTAAGTCCGTTTTGAAGGGCTAAGATTTCAAATTATATTTTATCCTGATCGCATTCCGGTCGGTCTCATCCAAAGAGCGGTAATACTTTCTCCATCCGGGGCAAAAGTTGATATGCCATCGCCAAAGACGGCCTGCCAAAGATTTCGGATGCTTATCGTGTTTAGCCCGGACGGGGCAACAGGAGCAGTTATGAGCCATACATCAAAGAATAATTATTATGTAAATATACTGAAAATCGTTTGGAATGATATCATCCGAAATGCCGTTTTATCCGGCGGGTTTCTGCAGGAACTACCCTTTTTCCATATTAAACATGACATGCATAAAGTTGTTGATAATAACCGTTGTTGATATCCCTGCGGATAGGAGGGTTAAGAATCCGATGAAAAGGAATAAAGCGTAAGGGAATAACCGGGCCGTGAGGGTTAGAAGCCGAGTATACGGGTATTCCAGAAACACAGAGTCAAACCGAATCCCGAAACTAAACTCAATTTTTTGGTGTAAGGGGTTGAATTCTTAAGCGGCCCGACTACCGAAAAAATGAATGATGATAAAATTGGTTATTAAATTTTCCTCCGATTGCATAATAAAAAAGTTTTTTGAACATAGCCAGACAACAAGGTGGGTTCCGGTGATTCTCCCTCTTTTCCTGTGTTTTTATAAATGTTAACTACACTAATTTTTATGATTTAATAAAAAATAAATATATTGCATTGTAAAAAATTATTTTGATATGAAAAAAATTCTTTCCTTTTGTTTGTTCCTGACTTTCATCGGGATTAGTACTACCATCCAAGCCCAATCGTTAATTGTGGGTGAACTGGTTCATCAAGACGCTGAATTTTGGCCCGTCGGTCCACCCAGCGATTACGGTAAAAATATCGTTGTTGCCGGATTGGGCTATTATATTTATTCGGATGGAAGTCAAAATGAATTGGATTATCCGGAAGTTTTCCTCAATAGCGATATAAACGGCGGACAGTTATCCCATATCAGTAGCTGGAGAAGACACGAACTAACGGAAGAACTTCCGGGTGGTTTATGGAAATGCTACTTTGAAATCGAGGTGGTTTTCGAATACGACCGGATCGTAACCACCCCGATTATTTATGATTTCAAATTACGGGCATACAATGGATCTATACCGATCGAATTTAATTTTAACACGGTTTATATACCATAAGATCGGAACATCCGAATGATAGCCGGAATAGTATTCCGGCTTTTTTGCCTTTCATGGACTGGGCAACCACCGCTAGTGATTTACAAAACCCTGTCCTGTCGACCGTTATCAACGGAAAAGATACGATTTCCATAGGCGGCACAGATTTTCAATAAAAAAAAACGTCACCGGATAGTAAATCACCAATATACTTTTTATTTGTTTCTCTTCCATAGAGAAAAAGAAAAAGCCCTGTAAATAGCACATTTACAGGGCTTGCGTGGTTTTTTTTTTAAGTCTCCAGCGGAGAGAGAGGATTTTGTGCCTTTCTATAACCGCCTTATAATCAATTTGTCAAAAACTCGTAAATCGTAGTGTCACCGATTTTGTCCTTTCGGTCTTGCGCTAATCTGCGCCGCATTTCATTACAATACAAAGATACAATTTTTTGCCACACGATAAACTTTCGGTCGGACTATTTGCCACACTATCTCATTGCTTGTTGGTAGCGTCTAGCACTCTGTATAGAAATAAGATATGCAAGGTTTCCGCAGGAACCGCCAGCGGCGGCGGCGACCTTGCATATCTTATTTCTATGCTGCACCTTTGCGAACAACGAGCGATGAGGTAATGAAAACACCAAGCTATCAAGGAATCAATTTTAAAAATTGCTCAATTCAAAGAGTTTATCTCTAAACTCATCTATCCTTTTAGAAACAGAATTACCTGAGTCATTTATAGCTTTTTTCGGGGTTTCTATAAATAATCTTTCAAGTCTTGATTTAATAGCCATTCTTCCATAGAAGAAACGCCAGCGTTGAATATTGATTTGAGTTGCAAACCACAGTAATTCATTAAAAGACATTTTAAATTTGGGAATTAGAACTCTTACTGAACTTCCACCATTCCCCCTAGCCATAAATCGCCATGGCTGAATATATGCCTGACCAAAAGCAGTGATAGTAATTGCTCCGTATTCAAATATCTCATTATCATCATCGGCAACTAGTCTAATAATACTATTGGTTGTATCCCCACTAGAAATATACGGGCAATTACCTATAGAATAATTTTTTTTCGCCAGAAGATTTGCCATTTGCAACATAAAAGTAATCTGTCAGAACTCCAGAGGTGTTATAAGGTATTTTTTCTTCTACAATAGGATACGATGGAAAATCTTCTAAAACTTCGTCTGCAAGTTCTGGAATACTTGAAACGGCTTGAAATAAAGAAAGGACTAGATATTGTTCTTGCTTCTTTAGTTCTCTTTCAGTGATTGTTGGTTGTGGTAACCATTGCTGAGGACTAAGCTCTTGACCATCTATGATTTGATCCCCAGAAATAATTGTTGCCAATTTGGAGGAGATATCTTTGCCATTTTTGAAAAGTTCAAAAACCTCTAACATTTCTTTTAACTGTGATCCCTCGCACTCAACACGCTTTCCTTTAAGTTTCTCAAAACCATCATTCCATATTCGCGCCATGAAAATTTTATCAGTTTCAGATTGCGGAATATGTGCCTTTGCAATAAATATAGACGTTGGGGCGGCTGTGGGATAAAATAAATCTTCAGGCAAACTGATAACACCTAAAACGCTATGATTTTTGACTAGTTTCTGCCGCCAAATTTTATTATCGTCATCGGCAAAAATTCCAGCTTTCACAACAACAGCTATCAATCCTCCAGGTTCGAGAGCATCAAGCGCCAAGTCGATGAAATCTCTTTCAGGTTCCTCTTCTTGCGAGAATGGAGGATTAAGAAACGCTCTCGTAAATTTGCCCTCTATCTCTTCTCTATAATCAAAACAATTTCCATTCTCAATATGGCTTTTCCCATCACCACGAAAGAACATATTTAATGTTGCAAGTGCCCAAACTGTGGGATTTGTATCAAAACCATATAGTGATTGTTTTATCTTTGAAATTGCCTTGGGGCCCTTCGCTTTAGACATCATCTCATCAAAAGCAGCGACAAGAAAACCTCCTGTTCCACTAGCAATGTCAATAACTCTATCTGATAACCTTGCGCCCACTAGATCGACACAGAATTTTGTTATATGTCTAGGAGTGAAAACAATTCCAAGGGCATTGTTGTCATATCCATAACGCAAAAAAGCCTCATAAAACAGGCCTAAAAAATCAGTGTCAGATTGTAAAACAGATCGTATATTCAATCTCTTTAAAATTGATATAATTCGCTGAATTTTTGAACTTAGTCGATCAAAATCAGCACCACTTAAGCGCAATGCTTCTTGTAATCTCAATTGTGTATCTGGCCTTAAGTCAACACTTTCTTGTATAGCTTCTTCAACTAGTTTGTTTAACGATTCAAGTTCTTTTCCAGTTGCCGTATCAACCTCTCCTTGGTATATTGCAAGAGTTATTGCACCAATTACTTTAGGCCTTAAAGGGGCTTCTATTTTAGCCGAACGAAGGATTTTTGACAATTCGATCGCAGCATCAATAAATTCGGAACTACTTGGGACTGTTACATTAGTTGTCCCGTCATCCGCTAGAATTGCTAACTCGATTTCCCTTTTTGATGGAATGGTAGATATTTCATATCCATTTGATTTTAACTCTTTCCATATATTGCCCTGTAAATATCGCACTTTTACAAAAAAGCCATTGTCTTCCTCTCCTGCTACACCGACAGCTATTTTTATATTATATTGATCTGTATTATTTATAGTGTTGCAATACCCAATAGCTTGATTTATAGACTCATCTATCTTTTTTGCTTCATTTTTTGCCTCAATAACCATCACAGGTTCACCTTTAAAGCAAACTAAAAAGTCTGGTTTTTCCAGACCTAAACCGATATTAGGAAATGTATTTATTATTTCTTGTTCTTCTACAAAATCTCCTCCCCTCGAAACATGTGAAACATTCCAAAGTCGTTTTTCGCTTTGCGTCCTAATAAAATATCTCGTTCTACTTTCTGCTCTTTTTTTTGCCATTGCGTTAGCTTTCAGAGTTTCTATTTGGTTTGCTAAATTAGTCATTTTAATTTGATTCCGCTATAAAAGCATAAATGTTTTGCAATAACTACCGTCTTTGAATTTTAGCAATTTTATCTCTTAATCCCTTTACCTCCTTTTATATCCGGTTTTGCCGGAGGCTTAATATGTGGTCTTATTGTCTGCCGGAGTTTTCCGAATTGCTCTTTAAACCAGTCGAGGACATTTTTGCCGTTGAGAGAAAGGGAAAGTTTGCCGGAAGAGTCGGGGTTGTTCGGGTTGTTGCGCTCTTTAAACAGTTGCAATTTGCCATCCTGTACGTTGAAATCCCGGTCGTGTTCGGACGAATGGAGTTTGCCTGTAACAGCTACGGGTTCGCCTTTGAAAAGCTGCTTTGTAGTGTCTATCGTCAATCCAAAGCCTTTGTATAACTGTGCTATCCGCAAGTTTTCACTCATTCTTGGGAATACGTCTAACAGCAAATTCAAATCATCTTGTGCCCTGTACGGCTCATAATCTTGTTTAAGTTGCTCTATACGGATTTCAAGGTCGGACAATTCATGCTGTTTTTGTTTCGTATGTTCGTCAATATCGAGGAATTTCTCCCGCGCTTCGTCTTTGCGATCATATAAATCCCGCACCTTACCGTAAACCTCCTGTTTTTCTTCCTCTAAATACCCGATATTCTCTCTCAAATCCTCATTCTTCTCGTACAAATCCCGATAGTATTGTGGAGTTGTAATATGCCGTGCATCCGAACCTCTAATTCCACGCTGTAAACCATACTTGCTCATCTTTTCGGCATAGGTATTCTGAAAATGCTCCAAATTCTCACGAGTCATTATGTCGTCAGCGCAAAGCCGGACAGCATTCGGGTCTTTCTTCCGGTATTTCTTTTTGCCTTGCTTGCCCTCATCGTTCTGTTCCGGCTTATTATCTTTCTTCTGACCGTCTTCCGGCTTGCTCGATGCTGGTTCGTCCGGTTTCTCTGCCTTTCTTCTCTCGCCAGTTACTATCGGCACAATAGTAGCGTGGAGATGGGGAGTTTTCTCGTCCATGTGCAGTACGGCAGAAACAAGGTTGTCTTTCCCGAATGTGTCTTGTAGCCATTCGATATTATCCTTGCACCACTCATTGACCTTACCCTCTGCCTGTACGCGCTGCATATCTTCGGGCGTACCCGACAGCATGATCCGTAACGCCCGAACCTGATTGTGGATTATCTTTCGTTTTATCCCTGCGTTCTCTATGCGGTGCTGTATCGCTTGGGTGCGGGTTTCTACTCCGTCCGGGAACTCTATAAATTCTTTGTTCAGATGAGTTCGCTCCGGGTCGGCATTAGCGGGGCTAACCGTTCGCTCGATGTGGGCGGTGGTTCCGCTGTCATTGCCTTTCGGCTTCTGTATATGTAAGACTGCAAAGCCCATTTTGAGGTAAATTTTAAGGTGGATAATTTGCCGTGATAACCGCTTCGGCGGTTGCGGTCTAAAGACCGCTTTAGGGAGTCCAGAGGGTTTTACCCTTTGGCTTATTGAGGCATTTTTAGCTTTACGGAGTAATGCGTTAAGAAAATGCCCTAATAAGCTATGTCTTTTTTGAAAAGCCTTTCGGGTAGGCGCGGTTAGACTGTCAGCCGCCGTTCTTCTTCTTCTTCTTCTTCTTCTTCTTTCACCCGAAGCGTTAGTTTAGTACGCCTGATCGGGAGTGCGGAAGGAGAGGTGGTATCTCGATTGGCGGAGTTTGAGCCAATGATGGGGAAGATGTTACCGGATTGGGAGCTTGTGCCGATTCCTGCGATGTCGGTACGGCCTGTTGCTTGTCGGCAGATGCGGCGAACTTACCATTGACTATCGCCATATCCCGCATAATACTCTTGTCGAGAACACGGGCGTAATGGCGGGTCATCTTCGTATCGGAATGGCCGAGCATTTTTGCCACATTCTCAATGGAAACACCGTTCGCCAACGCAACTGAAGTCGCAAACGAGTGGCGTCCGGTATGGCTCGAAATTTCTTTATTAATGCCGCATACAGCCGCCAGTTCTTTGAGGTATGCGTTATATTTCTGATTGCAAAGCATAGGAAGCAATACGCCTTTCTCAATACAGGTCGGATGATTCTTGTAACGGTCGAGGATTTCTCTGGCAGGGTCGAGCAATGGGATATTACACATATTCCCGGTCTTCTGCCGTTTCTTCCTTATCCACAACGCTCCGTTGTTGTCCTTTACTATATGTTCCTGCTTTAACCCCTTGATATCTGAGAACGCGAGGCCGCTGAAACAGCAAAAGACAAAAGCATCACGTACTTGTGCTAATCGCTCTATATCTATTATCTTATCGATTAAAGCCCTTATTTCGTGGTCTTCAAGAAAATCACGGACTACCTCTTCTAATTTGAATTTGATATTGGCACATGGATTTTTTGTGATATAACCGTTTGCGAGGGCTATGCGGATAATCTTCCCGAAATTCTTTAGGTACTTAACGGCTGAATTATGACTGCACTTACGTTCGGTACGCAACCAGAATTCATAATCGGTTATGAATTTGTGGTCGATGTCGGCAACGGGGATGTCAGTCTTTCCGTATGTAGATTCTATAAAAGTCTCCGTATGCTTGTATGAAGTTTCGTAGCGTTCAACCATTCCGGGAGCCATGCCGTTACCGGAGAGTTTGCGGCACTTCTCGTTATGCTCCCTGAATAGGTCTAACAGCATAATGACGGGTTTATTATCCCTGCCGAGATACTTGTCGATTACCTTTTGGGCGGTGATAGACTCGCCGTCCAATTCCATCTGACGATGGAGTTGCATAACCCTCGCACGGATGGTATCTATCCGGGAGTTCAACTCGTAGTCCTTACGGGTATTGCCTACCGACTTACCCGCGACTGCGTTCCATGATTTGGGATTAACTTTTAGATTTACGGATGTTTCGGCTCTAAAACCGTTTACCGTAACGCGAAGCATTACAGGCACTTCGCCGTCTTTTGCGATCCTTGTTTTCTTAACGTAAAACAGGATTTTGAATGTTACTCTTTGCATACGTTTTTACTGTTTTTAGATGATACAAACGTATGAAATGCGGGCGAGAACTGCGCTATGCAAAATAGCGTAAACATAGAAGCAGAACGCATTAGCTGTGATTCGGTGACATTTTCCAGTCAAACAGATGTGTCACCGATTTTGTCCGTTTCAGATGCTCAAAAACACCATATTTTGCATATAGACCAAAAAGAAAAAACACCGTAATCTTTTGATTTACGGTGTTTTGCTTGATATTGCTCTGTGGCTTGGCGGAGAGAGGGGGAACATGGCCCTCTTAACTTACCGCTGTATATCAATCGATTAGAAAATCGAAAAATCGTTTTACCACCGAATAACCCCTGAGTTGTGTTCAAGGTTTTGCAGTCTGTTGCACTACTGACTACAAATATAGTCAATCTTCTGTTAATCTGCAAATTAAATCCGATTTCTCTGGTGTAATTCTTCGGTCAATTCCCGGATGGCACTTAAGAGTACCGTAAGCTCGTGTGTTTTCAGGGCAAGTTTTCCTAAAAGTTGATAGGCCCGTTTTTCTTCATAGGCGTTGTGTATGGCTTTTGTCACCTGGTTGTAATTGTGTCCGATCTTCCTAACCTGATTCAAAATGACGGATATATCGGTACAATACCGCAGAGTTTCCCGATCCGATGTGTAGACCTTGAACGGGGTTCCGAAAATCCGGTCTATTATAAACTGTGATCGGCTTTTCGCACGGGTGCGGTTCAGCATATTCAAGAACCGGATGTGTTCCTCCTCGTTCATCCGGAAAGTCACGTGGTGAGTCCGGTTGTCTTTGACTTTTTTCTTCATAGAATTTTACGACTTGGGAGTAAAATAGGAGCAAGGAGATTGTGTCACAAAACCCGGTTTGTGTCACAATTTCACTCCTTGCTATCTGCCATTGCGGATGGCTACGCTTGGTCCGACAAACCCCGGTTTGTCAGGCAGAAGATACACCTTGCTATTTTACCTGCTTGCAGTTTCGAGCGGTGGAGCCATGGAGCCATGGAGCCATGGAACAATGGGACCGTGGAGCCGTGGAGCCTGGGGCCGTGGGATCATGGCTACTTGGAGCCTTGGAGAGTAAAATGGCTCTGTTATGGCCATTCTCGGGTTTCGTTGAAATTGTGCCTTAACAGTTTCAAAATTTCGGTCTTCGGGTAAAGAATCCGGTTGCCGATCCTTGTCCACGGAATTTGTCCGGTGTCCCGGTAGTTCTGCAAGGTTCTCGGGCAGATTCGGAAGTTGATTCGCATTTCCTCCCCTGTCAGGTAACGTTCTCCGGCGATGGTCGGTGTCATCTTTCCGGAAATTCGTTCCAATCGTGCCGTTACTTTCGAGGCTTCGCTAAGCAGTGCCGTCAGGACTTCATCGCTACGGGTAATTACATCTTCCATTGTCTACGGTTTTTCAGGGTTATTTTTATTGGCCTCTAAAACCCGGACGATATCCGGAACATGAAAGAAAACCTTTCCACCGATAAATGAAAAAGGAAGTTTACCCGATTCCCGGTAATACTGTAAAGTCCGTTTTGAAATGTTAAGGGCCCGGCAGACTAACCGGCTGTCGAGCCATTGCGGTGAAGCCGGCGGTTCCATCCGGGAGACTAAAGCCCCGGCTTTGTTGGTTACCTCCTGTAACTTTTGAGTAAGTTCCCGGTAGGCTCTTTCTTTAATCAAAAAATAGTTCATTGTAGTGTGTTTTTTTTGTTCGAAGTAAAAGTAGCCCGACGGGTTCAACCTTCTGCAAAACTCTGTCGAATGTCCCAGTATGTCCTAACGTTCCAGAAATTTATGGTGCCCAAATGATCTTCTCGACAGAATAAATTTGACTGATTTCCTCCCGTCTCAGGATCATATCGCATAGTTATTCCGGTCAATTATTTCCAGTCGTACTTCTTCCGGGTGTTCGGTAGGCCGAATTTTCCGGATAACAGAATAACCATTAGTAATGATTAGGTAGAGTTTCCCGTAAATGATTGAACCGTCGAATGGTTTCAGAAATACCCATGCCCCTACCGGAATAATAGGAGACATCGACGGATCGGTACTGATAAGGGCCATCTCCGCACCGTTACACAAACTTTGTCCGGCGAAGGTGATCCGATCTATGATATTGCCTTTATCTTCGGGGGTTCCGGCCAGATGGTTGTATACCGTAATTTTTGAACCTCTTTCTTTCCCTCCGGTTTCCTTTAAGTAAGTCTCGTTGTGAATGGGGCTTTCGCCGGTGAGGAGTCAGCCTATTTTGAACTCCGGGAAAGAGCGGTTGACCTGTTCGGCAAGAAGTTTACTTATGCCGTGATTCCCTTTTTTATCTGATACAGATTTTCCGAACGAAGCAGACCGATATGCAGGGCAAAGGCATTAACTGACATGCCGGAGTAATTGATAACTTCTTCCAGCCGTAACCAATCAGCAGATTTCGTTTCGGAGGTGGGTTCCGTAGATTTTTGTTTCATAATGAAGGGGTATTTAAGTATGTCCCTTCACATAAAATATAAAGGGCGCAGATCCAACTTCCGATTGTCAGGTATGGGGATACCCTTGAAGGTGAAGCCGTCACTGCGCCCAAGTCTGCCCTGACACATTTGGTCAGGGCATAACTTAGGCTGACAACTTTTATACACCTTCAAAAACCTCCCTTAGAGCAGAGAGTTCCCCATTTTGACAAACGGTGCAAAGGTTGTTTGCCTTTGTTTATGCCTATCTTACATATCTGCCTTACAGCAAAGCAAAGATAAGAATATTATTATCGTTAATTCGATACTGCAAATATATATAAAATATTATAAAACCCACAAGTGTGTGGTAATTATTAAGTACAAGTTTGTGGTATTTTGTGCTATGAAAGCACAGAGATTTAATAAGATACTCCATAAACGGATAGTTGAACGCCTCAAAGAAGTCCGCAAACAAAAAGGATTTACGCAGGAGAATGTGCGGTTCGACATGGACATCAATATCAGCCGGATAGAAGTCGGCCAACACAGCATCACAATTACCACTCTTGCCGACTTATGCGATTATTACGGTATCACACTGGAAGAATTCTTTAAGGGTATTAAAACGAAATAACGGTATTCCAAGCTACTCCATTGCCCGTTTTACGTATAGTCAATGTTGGAAAAATTAATTCGTAAGGCTTGCACAGCAACGGCAAAGCGCCCGACCTTGCGGATTAACTTTTGCAACCTTGTCATCGCGGTCATTGGAAATGTACCAACCGTGCCGTAATAATAACGATTTTATGACGATAAATCCTTTATATGGTCATATTTTAAAATGCTTATAATGTGCTGAATAAAATACATTATATTTGTATTGATCACAATATGACCGTATGAATAACGATTTTAAGAAGTTCCTCAAGGGTGCTTTTCTGACATCCATAGCCTCTCTTGTTAATACCCATGGTGCAGATGCGGTACCCTATTCCGGTATAATCCATGATGAAGGCAACGGGTTTTTACTGGAGCAATCGGAAACTAAAAACAATGAGGTAAAATTCATTCTCAAGATGAATGACGATGATAGCTATTCGGTCTCGGCACACCGGAGCCATAGCTCACACCGTTCGCATAGTTCTCACCGTTCGCATAGTTCACATTCATCGCACCGATCCAGTTCGGGCGGTGGTTACACCACTCCCTCGTCGAGCTATAGTACCGGAAGTTCTTCCACCTCTTCCACTATTCGGATATATTCTTTGGGAGAACGTTCTATTTCCAGCGGCACATCGGGCATAGACGTAAAACAACTAGCCGAACTGCTTATTGAGAAAGGATTCTTAAAAAGAACGGAAATTACGGAAAGTTCTACGGGTACTGTATCCTGTAATTCTGCCATGTCCACCTCGATCCGCACCTTCCAGCGAACGGCGGGATTATCCGTTGACGGAGTAGCGGGACCCGCCACTGTGAACGCATTAAAAGCCTACAATCCGGAATTTGATTTAGGAGAACGTGTATTGAAAATGGGCATGACCGGAAAAGACGTTACCCAACTTAAAAATATTCTTATCGACCGGAAACTGCACTCCGGCTCGTTAGGAAGCGGTCATAGTTTGTTCGACCAGCAAATTCATAATGCCGTAGTGAACTTTCAGAGGTCGAAAGGCATTGATGCCGACGGTGTGGTTAATACACAAACCGTATATTTCCTAAAGAAAACCGATGATTGATATTTCACTGGGGGCCGGTAAAATCCAATGCCTGATAGATACCCGGATTTATACGGATACTACTATTGCCAAATGGGTTTACAGCTTATCTGGTCGTTTTGTCGTGTTTCAATCAAATGTTGATCCTAATACCCGGAAAGTCCTCTTGGAGCCGTCTGGTTGGGAGCTGTCCGCTGAGAATTTGGAACAAACCAAACGGGAATTATGCCAGCATTTGAACGATTACAAATTGCGTGAGATAGTCAATCAGGAAACCAAAGACATCCGAACGATTCTCTATATAAAAGCGTTTGCCAATTCCAGCGAGTTCGAAGACTTCAACCTGCTTCCTTGATTATGTACTGCCTTTTGCCTTTCCGGTTTCACCGGCTCCCTGACTGTGAATTGATTGTCAACGAGGTTGGAGATTTTCTGACCCTACAGCAAGGGAGCATAGAAGCAATAATAAACAGGAAAATAGACCCGGAAAGCGACCTTTACAAAGACCTTAAATCCGGCTATTTTATTTCAGAAAAACCGGTTCCGGAATTAATCGACAATTACGCCGTACGCCTGAGAACAAAGAAGGCCTTCTTGAATTATTATACTGCCCTTCACATTTTCGTACTCACCTTGCGGTGCAATCAAAATTGTGTGTACTGCCAGGCATCAAGCCGAAAAGAGCATTGCGGTAATTCCGATATGTCGCGGAAAACGATCGACAAGTCAGTTGAACTAATGTTCCGCTCACCCTCGCCACACCTGACTATGGAGTTTCAGGGAGGGGAATCTTCCTTGGTGCCCCACCTTGTGGAATATGCCATATTGAAAGCGGAGGAAAAAAACGAAACCGCACAACGGCAAATAACGTACGTCCTGTGTACTAACTGTGTTGAGCTGACTGACCGGATACTGAATATCTGCGAGAAATATAGGATCGTTATTTCGACTTCGCTGGATGGATTCGAGGAGTTGCATAACCTCAACCGGGGGAAATCGGACAGTTATAGCAAGACGGTTAATGGAATAGCAAAGGCCCGGAATCGATTGGGAGAGCAATTTGTCTCGGCCCTAATGACGACCTCCGAACTTTCCCTGGATTATCCGAAAGAGATAGTCGACGCCTATCGTGAAAACGGATTCCACTCGATCTTTATCCGGGCGTTAAATCCTTATGGATTGGCCTCGTCCAATCAGGACTGGCAACAATACTGCGACCGTTTTGTGGAGTTTTATAAAATTGTGTTGGACTATATTCTGGAATTAAACCGGAACGGTATTTTTTTCGTGGAAGAATTCACTGCGATTATCCTCCGTAAAATCCTTACTCCGTTTAATACCGGTTTTGTCGATCTTCAATCACCGGCCGGTTTAGTGAATGGCGTGGTGGTATATAATTATGACGGCTATGTCTATGCTTCGGATGAATCCCGGATGCTGGCCGAGAATGGGGATTATTCTTTCAGATTGGGTAGTGTCGACGATCCCTATGAAAAATTGTTCTACGGTGATAAAGTGAAGGAGATAGCGGAATGCTGGACTACCGAGAGTATTGCGGGGTGTTCAGACTGTGCTTTTCAATCTTTTTGCGGAGCTGATCCTGTAAGAAATTACACGACCCAGAATGATATGTACGGGAATCAACCAACGTCTCTTTTTTGCCGTAAGCATAGGAAGATCATAGAACATATCTTTTCATTGTTGATTCATCGGAAGGAAGAGGTGATGCCGGTTTTCAGGTCCGAGGTACTTCGCTATATGATTGATCACAACTGAACCAAAAAACTACAATGGCCACCCACAAAATTAAATTTTTTGCCTGCCGGGAATCGCGTTACCTGGCTGAACAGATCGCGCGAAAATATGGTCAGGAACTGGGCGATTCGTCTGTCCTCGAATTCAGTGACGGCGAATTCCAGCCTGCATACAACGAAAGTATCCGGGGTTGTACGGTCTTTATCGTGCAATCGACTTTTCCCCCGGCAGAAAACCTGATGGAACTGCTGCTGATGATCGACGCGGCACACCGGGCTTCGGCACACCGTGTAATCGCCGTAATCCCTTATTTCGGTTGGGCCCGCCAGGACCGCAAGGACCGTCCGCGGGTATCGATCGGCGCCAAACTGGTGGCTAACCTGCTACGCGCGGCGGGTGTGGACCGGATCATGACCATGGACCTGCATGCCGACCAGATCCAGGG
>Ga0192241_10417_pt2 | contig 20715 bp, 21 predicted proteins | sample Koala_Koa27_I3_FD_131239 | JGI IMG/M metagenome (GOLD analysis project Ga0192241, IMG submission 131239) | Enriched cells from koala feces incubated with labeled cellulose particles, San Francisco Zoo, California, United States - Koala_Koa2-7_I3 ... | reverse complement strand
GCTGTTTACGGTAGGCGATGTGCAATATCAGCGGGAGTCATTCACTTCGTTCGTCGACCAATTGGTGGTCATACGCCTTTCTGCCTCCCAAAAGGGAGCTCTTTCCTTTGATGCTTATTATGTATCACCCTTTAAAGAGGCGCAGTTCAGCGCCCAGGGGAACACCCTGCGCATCGACGGCAAGGGCGATGACTGGGAAGGCATCGAAGGAAAAGTACGCTTTACCACACTCACCCGCGTGGAAAACAAAGGCGGTTCGCTGGAGAGTGCGCCGGAAGGCCGGATTACGGTCCGGGATGCGGATGAAGTGCTGATCTGTGTTTCGGCCGGAACCAATTTTGTGGACTATAACGATATTTCCGGCGATCCGCTCCGAGTGGCGGAAGGACATCTGGCCGCCGCATCGGGCAAAAATTACGAGGCCATGAAAAAAGCGCATACCGCCTATTACCGGGAGTATTTCGACCGCGTTTCCCTCGATCTGGGACGCAACGAACAGGCCGATAAGCCGACAGATGTGCGGGTGGAGGAGTTCGCTTCGGCCTTCGATCCGCACCTGGCGGCGATGTATTTCCAGTTCGGCCGTTACCTGCTGATCTGTTCCTCCCAACCGGGCGGTCAGCCGGCCAACCTGCAGGGCATCTGGAACTATAAGCTTAAAGCGCCGTGGGACGGCAAATATACGACGGATATCAATGTCGAGATGAACTACTGGCCGGCCGAAATCACAAACCTCACCGAAATGCACGAACCCTTCCTGCGCCTGATCAAAGATGTATCGGTCACCGGGAAGGAAAGCGCGGCCATGTACGGCGCACGCGGCTGGACGCTGCACCACAATACCGATATCTGGCGCTCGACCGGAGCCGTGGACGGTCCCCGCTATGGGGTATGGCCGACCTGCAACGCCTGGTTTTGCCAGCACCTGTGGGATAAGTTCCTCTTTTCGGGCGATAGGCAATACCTGCAGGAAGTCTATCCGATCCTCAAATCGGCCTGCGAATTCTACCTGGATTTCCTGATTGAAGACCCCTCGAACGGATGGCTGGTGGTTTCTCCGTCCTATTCTCCGGAAAATGCGCCGAATGTCAACGGAACACGCAGCTGGGTAGTCACTTCCGGCGTAACGATGGACAACCAGATGGTATTCGACCTGTTCTCCAACACGATCGAGGCCGGTAAACTGCTCTCGGAAAACGAGCGAACCCTGGCCGAATGGCAAACGACGCTCGATCGTCTTCCGCCGATGCAGGTCGGCCGTTGGGGACAACTGCAGGAATGGATCGAGGATTGGGATAACCCGAAAGACCGTCACCGGCACATCTCCCATTTGTGGGGATTGTATCCGGGGCAGCAGATCAGCCTGCATCGGAACCCCGAACTGCACGAAGCGGCTAAAATCTCGCTCATTGCCCGTGGAGATCCCTCTACCGGATGGTCCATGGGGTGGAAAGTATGCCTGTGGGCGCGTCTGCTCGACGGTAACCACGCCTATAAACTGATCACCGACCAAATTAAACCGACCAAAGAGGAAAGCGGCCAGAACGGGGGAACCTATCCCAACCTGTTCGACGCGCATCCCCCTTTCCAGATCGACGGAAACTTCGGCTGCACGGCCGGGATCGCCGAAATGCTGGTGCAGAGTCACAGCGGAGCGGTGCATATCCTTCCCGCTTTGCCGGATGTATGGACCAAAGGAACGGTGAAAGGGCTGCGTGCCCGCGGTGGTTTTGAGATCGAGGAACTGAGTTGGGAAAATAATGAAATCACCCGCCTGGCCATCAAATCCACACTCGGAGGGACCCTGCGCCTGCGCTACGGTCGGGAACTAACCACCCGTGACGGAGAACTGGCTCCGGCACAGGGAGACAGCGGCAGTGTATTCTTTAAATTCCAGCCGGTGAAGGATCCGCTTTTCTCGGCAGAAGCGCCGCCGCAGAAAATCGAATCGCAGCCGGCTTACCTCTACGATATGGAGACGGTGGCCGGTAAAACATACGTTTTCCAAATTAAATAACAGATCGTTCGCTTCAGGCGACCGATTTTTTGTACCCTGCGGATCTCTCTCCGCCTATGGTGTAGGAGGAGTAGAATAGCGCTGTAATGAAATCAGTAAAACACGAATATACATTACCTGTATTACCTATGAAAAATTACTATGTCTTACCACTGTTCAGTTTGCTGCTATTGTGCTCGTGCGGAATTTCCGGTTCGGCAAAACGGAATAACGGCACGACAGACCCCGTAAACGCTCATTTTATCGTGGCCCTGGACGGCAGCGGGGATTTCACTAAAATCCAGGATGCGATCAACAGTGTCCCGGACAATAACCCCGAACGCACGGTCATTTTCCTGAAAAACGGAACCTACGATACGGAAAAACTGATCATTCCGACGGGGAAGAACAACATCACGATTATCGGTGAAGACCGCGAAAAGACCGTCATCAGTTACCATATCTATGATTGCCAGAGTGAACATTCGGCCAATAAATGTCCGGCTGAATCGTGGGCATTGTGGAAGCACGATCGGATGTTGGTCCGGACTTCGGCCACGCTGACGGTTGCCGCGGACGGTTTTACTGCCGAAAACCTAACTATTGAAAATACGGCGGGTCCGGTAGGGCAGGCCCTGGCCATTACCATAACCGGCGACCGGGGGACGTATCTGAACTGTAATATTTACAGTTATCAGGACACCATTTATCTTTGGAAGGCGGGTAAGCGCACCTATTTTGAAAACTGTCTGGTGACCGGCCGGACGGATTATATCTACGGTGCGGGCATTGCTTATTTCGAAAGTTGCGAGATCCGCAGTTGGGGAGGCGGCTAGATCACCGCGCCTTCTACACCTAAGGAACAACCCTACGGCTTTGTATTCCACCGATGCAGGCTGACCTATGCGGATAACAGTCCCCGGCCGGGGGACGACGGCAGGCCGTTTTCATTGGGCCGTCCCTGGCACGAATATCCGAAAGTGGCGTGGATCGAATGTGATATGGACGGGATGCTCGATCCGCTGGGATGGCCCACCAAATGGCGGATGGAATATTCGGACACCAGTGCGGACCTCCATCTGTACGAGTATAAAAATACGGGGCCGGGCGCCGATATGAGCGGAAGGGCCGGATGGGCCGGTTTGCGTGCCTTGACGGATACCGAAGCGGCCGGTTATACCGTTGAGAAAGTGCTGGGCTATAACCCGCGGGAATTCCTGTGATCCTACACCGGCATCACCCCGGACAAGCGGCGGTCCGCAAGCAAAGAAAGCTTGCGGACTTTTTTCAAATCCCGCAAAGCTAACGGCCACGGGCCATCCGGACAGCATACAATTATTTCCGGTTTTTTACCGTTATATACCTGAAAAATAAAAGCTAACTTTGCTTCAAACGAAACACACAACTTCAGGAGGAACTTCATGCTACACCTACTTTCAATGTTTATGTTGACCGCGATCACCCTCGGGAACTCCCCGGAAGACGTAAGGAACGAAACAAACACCGGTAACGAAAAAACCGTGGTGACACCCCTTGCCAAAGAAAACCCGTCCGTAGAACGGCTGTATAACCTGCTCGGTCTGGAATCTGAAATCGACTACATGGCCTTCGAACGGGCTTGTACGGGCTACCGTCAGATCGAGAACAAAGAAAAAGATATGCTGGTTTTCATTGATTTCACCAAACCGTCCAGCGAGCAGCGGTTGTGGGTGATCGATATGAAAGGCCGGCAGGTACTGTACAAAACCCACGTGGCCCACGGAGTGCGCAGCGGCGATCTTTATGCCCGCGATTTCTCCAACGTAAACGGTTCACATAAAAGCTCTTTAGGTTTTTTCCTGACGGCCGAGACATACGTCGGCCGGGCCGGTTTTTCACTGAAAATCGACGGCCTGGAAAAGGGAATCAACGACAATGCCCGCATGCGCGGCGTGGTGATCCACGGCGCGGACTATGTGAGTGAGGAACGCGCGGCCCGTACCGGAAAACTCGGCCGAAGCCAGGGTTGCCCTGCGCTGCCAAAAACTCTCAATAAACCCATTATCGAGACGATCAAGGGCGGTGCGGTAGTCTTCATCTATGCGGAAGACAACAAATACCTTGCCGAAAGTGACTTCATGACCCCTCTGCGGGATATGGACAACGGCTACGGCCCGGACATGGGCCTGTTCGGTTAAACATTATCTCACACCTTTTCCGAAACGGTAAATGAATACCCACTTACCGTTTCCGGAATGGATGTTCATGCTCCCTTTTTCGTTGGTCGGCAGCAGCAGGAGGCTTCCTGCGTAAGAGACGGCCAGCGCCCAATCCCTTCGGTCATATACGGCTGAAAACCGTGGACAGACAACCGGATATACCGCTACGGATTTCTTCCAGGAATCCTCGAAGGCTTCGTTGCCGAAAGCGACTCCCATCGTGCCGGCCACTCCCAGGTTCCAGTATTTTCCGAGCGCCCAGGTATAGGCATACCCGCCGTTTATACCGATCTGAAAATTATTGGACCGCCGGTGTCCTTCGTTGGTCAGCGGTTCGTCCGAGCGGATCCGGGTCTTATAGTATTCCGCACCGGAAAGCCAGCTTCCGGCTGAACGAATCTGCCGCTCGGTCTGCGCGAAGGCCGCCTTATAGGAAAATTTCCGGTGGTTCCACACATAATGACTGTGGAGCGATAACCGGGTAACACGCAGATCGGGATGCAGGAAGATATCCTTTCCTTGCTCCTCATAAAACCCCTGGTACCGCTGTACATACAGGTCGACTACAAACCGCCGGTTATAATGATGTACCTGAAAGTCGAACGATCTGGTTTTGCCGTACTTCTGTTTATCCTGCATCCGCACTCCGGCCCCCAGATCCAATCCGATGATGGTATTATACACGGCGATTCCCACCCCGATATCCATTCGGGCATTGGGCATAAACGACCGTTCGGTCCCGTTATCGTCGTCGTAATAAAGTTGCAGGAATTTATAGCCGTTGTACACCCGCACGCCCAGTTTATGGTCTACCGGTACAACGTACACCTGATGGGGTTCCTGTCCCGTAACTGCTACGGAGACGAAAATAAATAAAAAAAAGGAGCATTCCTTTTTTCACGGCCTTAAAGGGGTTTGGGCAGGCTGGTCCGCGGTTCAACGGGAATTCGGAATATTTTTCCCGACCGGGAAAACAAGTTGTTATCGCTTGCAGCGGTATATACCCCTATTTCCTCACCAAGTCTACGGTATAAGGAAAAAACCTTCGGATGACTCGATTTTACGTAAAGCGCCGCAAATCCTTTGTGTTTATAAAACGGGAGGATGATTTCCCGAAGCCAGTATTCTCCTTTTCCCCGACCTTCTTTGGATATGTGGAAGTAATTGAATACCAGGATTTGTTGCGGATGATCGGCGAGTGAAAACGTGTCGGGAAAAAACATCCGGGTGTTGATCAGGCCGTGTGTGATGAGTCCGATACCAACGGTCCGGTGTGATTTTCGGATATAATGAAAATCCATATTCATTCCTGCCTGCCGCCGAACGGTTTCGATTAGCCGGCAGCAATGATACACTTCGTTATAGTCATCCCAGTCATTTTCAGATTTGTCAAGTAAATTCCTGATGACCGGCCCAAGCATATGGCTTTCGAAACGATCCGTTACCAAAAAGCTCCATTCATTCTCCTGGTATAACAGTTGATCCTTCATTCGGTTTTCTAAGCGTTGATTCATTTTTCCCCCATTCCGTCGTTCCCGGATCGAGTCCCAGCAAGGAAACCACCCGGTCTGTTACGGTCCGGCATACGGCCTCGATACTTTCCGGATAGCTGTAAAAGGAGGGAGAGGCCGGACAGATCACCGCCCCGCATTGGGATAGCGTTGTCATATTTTTCAAGTGGATCGTGCTCAGGGGGGTTTCCCTCGGCACGATGATCAGCTGCCGACGTTCTTTGAGCATGACATCCGCCGCCCGGACCAGCAGGTCGGTGGAAATTCCCGCCGCGATCCGTCCGATAGTTCCCATCGTACAGGGAATGATCACCATGGAATCGAATCGCGCCGATCCCGAAGCGGGCGATGAAAAGAAGTCACTGTTGTCGTAATACCGCATCCGACTGTCCTTAAGCCATTCGATGTTGTCTTCAAACCGCATAACCGACAACCCGTTAAGGGTCGCGATCACCGACAATTCCACCGAGTCGATGGTGAGCAGTTTTTCTACCAACAGCCGGGCATATACCGACCCGCTGGCCCCGGTAATCCCGATAATGATCCGTTTTTTTTCTTCCATGAGTTTCTGATATGACGACAAGGTATGCCGCAAGGATGAGAACTACGTGCGCAACCAAGGGTAAACAAATGTAAAAAGATTTTCTCAGAATTGCTTTAGATTGCCTTCCCGCAGGTGGTTTTTACTCGCGACCCTACAATTCGATTTTAGCGCAGTGGTAACCCTGCTCATGCAGGAAGTCGAGCACCCGCGGCAGCGCGTAACGAAGGTTGCGGAAGGCTTTGTTGGAGTCGTGAAAGAGTATGATCGCCCCGGGGGTCACGTCTTGGGTGACGTTCCGCAGGCATTTGCGCGGAGAAATGAGCGAGCTGTAGTCCTGGCTGAGTACCGACCACATGATCAGGTTGTACCGTTCGCTGAGCAGCCGGGCCTGCCGTGGCGTTATCCGTCCGTAAGGGGGCCGGAGCAGGTTGGAGTGGACCAGATCGTCCGCAAAATCAATATCTTCGATATACCGCCAGGTTTTCATTTCCCATCCCTTCTGGTGGCTGTAGGTATGGTTTCCTACCGCGTGACCTTCCTCCAGTATCTGTCGGAAAATTTGAGGATGTTGTTCGACATTTTTTCCGAGACAGAAAAAAGTGGCCTTAAAATCATACCGGCGCAGTTGTTCGAGTACCCACGGTGTCACTTCCGGAGTAGGCCCGTCGTCGAAGGTGAGGTAGATGTCCTGACTGTCCGGAAAATTCCAGATCAGCGTGGGAAAGATTTTTTTAAGTATGCGGGGAGGGCGGAACAGCATCAGGTAGCGGGAACAGGATGGTAAAATCTACGGAGCTGCCGGAGCCTGAAAAGCATGTAGGCGATCATCGCCGTCAGTACACCCGTTACCATTCCGCAGGCGATATCGGCCGGGAAGTGTACGCCCAGATAGATGCGGCTGTAGGAAACGACAATCACCCAGAGCGGGATCAGCACGTTGAATGTCTTTTTACGAATGATCAATGCGCTAAAAGTGGCGATGCAGGAGGTAGCTGCCGCGTGAGCTGAAAACGTCCCGAAGCGTCCGCCGCGGTAATCGTTCACGGTATATACCAGGTGTTGGATGTGCGGATGATGGGTGGGTCGGAGTTTTTCGAAGCCGGATTTGAATACGTTGCAGATCTGGTCCGTCAGAATCACGGAAAGACCGATAAAGACCAGCGAAGCGAGCATCGTTTTCCAGCCCCACCGCCAGTAAATAATAAACAGGATGAACAGGTACAGCGGAATCCAGATTACCCGGCCGGACATCTGATAGAAAAAGCTGTCCCACCCCGGGCCCCAGGGGCCGTTGAGGTCCAGAAACAGTTCGGTGTCGAAATTGAACCCGTGGTCGTGGATCATGGGTGTGCGCATTTAAAATTGTTCAAGAATGGTTGCGTCCACATCTTTGAATGTGTGTATCAGCTTGTCATATCCCGAACCTTCGAGCCGTTCTTCGGGGAAGGTCGTATCCATGGCTATCACAGTCATGCCTGCACGTTTCCCCGCTTCAATTCCCACCAACGCATCCTCGAAAACAATGCACTGCTCCGGATTTTTATCCAGCAGCGAGGCTGCCAGCAGGAAAACTTCCGGATCCGGTTTTCCTTTTGAGATCATATTGCCGTCCGCAATGGCGTCGAAATATTCACCGATTGCGCACCGCTCCAGCACGAATTCCACATTCACCCGCGGTCCCGAAGATCCGACGGCGATTTTGGTTCCCTTGGATTTCAGTTCTTTCAGAAAGTCGATCAATCCCGGAGCCGGCTCTATCTTTTTGGCAAAAATATCCCGGTAAATCTCCTCTTTTTCGTCTGTCATTCGCTTCACTTGTTCCGGGGTGAATTTTCCTTTCCCGAACAGGGTGTCGAAAATTTCGGTATTGACCATACCGAACGTCATCAGGATCTGCTCATAAGTGGCATGTAAACCTTCTTTTTCGAATAATTTCTGAAATGCTTCGATATGGACATCCCGGTTGTCCACCAGCACTCCGTCCATGTCGAAAATGACCGCGCTTTTCATGGATTTGAATTAAAATTCGGCTTAGTAAATGCAAATATATAAATTAAATCATTGCCTCGTACAGGCACCGGTAAAATAACGCCTTTTCCGGAAGGATAGTATGGCTGTTTTCTCCGGCGCCCTGATTTTTCGCTTTTTGCACGACTTTTGCACCGTATAATTTTGCCCGATAGGAGATTATACTTCTGGTAATCAACATTTATACGATTTATTTTTTTAAAAACAAGGAGGACAAAATTATGAGTAACAAAATGCGCAAGTACGAGGGTGGAAAGAACTATCCGTCGATGTTCAACCGATTGTTCGACGACGACTTTTTCAGTCGTTTCGACAGCAACCTGCCGGCGGTCAATGTAAAAGAATCGGATAACGGATATAAATTGGAAGTATCCGCTCCCGGATTCGACAAAGGCGATTTCGATCTGAGTGTAGATAAAAATATCCTGACCATATCAGCCAAAAAAGAATCCTCGAAGGAAGAAAAAGGCGAAGACGAAAAAGTATTGCGGCAGGAATTCACCTCTTCAACCTTTACCCGCAGTTTTACGCTGCCCGAAAACGTGGATACCGAAGCGATTGAAGCCGAACAAAAGAACGGGGTGCTGAATATCAGCCTTCCCAAACGCGATCAGGCAAAAGAAGAGGCGGTAAAAAAGATCGAGATTAAGTAATTCATCAAATTGCGGAATCTCTTTCAGCGGACAGCTCCATAGGGCTGTCCGCTTTATTTGGAATTTTTTATTATCTTTACATCCCCCGATTCTCGAATCGACGAGAAGTCACTTACCATATAGATGCCAGCCCTCGCCCCGGCGCTGCATCGTATTTGTTTAAAAAGGAATAATAGGAGATTTTATAATGATGGAGTCAAAAACCTACCAGGCATATGCATTGCACAACTTCCGGCAGATTCCGCAGATCGCCCGGCTTCCCCAGTCGGAAATCGATGCGATCGAGGTAGTAGGGAGGGTTTTGCCTTTTAAGACCAACAATTATGTCATCGACGAACTGATCGACTGGAACAATATACCGAACGATCCGATTTTTACCCTCACTTTCCCGCGCAGACACATGCTCGAAAAAAAGCACTTCAACCATGTCAAACGGTTGATGGATATGGGCGTGGCTGACAAAGCGCTGAAAGAAGAGATTAATAAAATACGTCTTCAGCTCAATCCCAATCCTGCCGGACAGGAACACAATGTGCCGTCGCTGGGGGATATTAAGCTGAAAGGCGTTCAGCACAAATACCGGGAAACGGTGCTGTTCTTCCCCAGCCAGGGACAAACCTGCCACGCATACTGCACCTTCTGCTTCCGCTGGCCGCAATTTTCCGGCATGTCCGGCTATAAATTCGCCATGAAAGAAGGGGAGCTGCTGTTGAAATACCTGAAGGTACACCAGGAGGTCACCGACCTGCTCTTTACCGGAGGCGATCCGATGACCATGTCGGCTTCCGTGCTGGCCGGTTACATCGAACCGTTGCTCACCCCGGAATTCGACCATATCCGCACCATCCGTATCGGGACCAAATCGTTGGCTTACTGGCCCTACCGCTTCCTGACCGATGCGGATTCGGACGAGGTGATCCGGCTGTTTGAAAAGATAACGGCCGCCGGAAAAAACCTCTCCATACAGGCGCACTTCAACCATCCGGTAGAACTTTCGACCGAGGCCGTAAAAAATGCGATTAAACGCATCCGCAGTACCGGCGCGCAAATTCGAACCCAGTCACCGATCCTCAAACACATCAATGATTCGCCGGATATCTGGGCCGAAATGTGGCGCAGGCAGGCCGATCTGAGTTGTATACCGTATTATATGTTTATCGCCCGTGAAACCGGAGCCAGGCATTTCTTCGAACTCCCGATAGAACGCTGTTGGGACATCTTCCGGAAGGCTTACCGGTCCGTAAGCGGTGTTTGCCGGACCGTACGGGGACCGAGCATGAGCGATACCCCCGGAAAAATCCAGCTCTTAGGAGTGTCCGAAATCAAAGGCGAGAAAATATTTGTTCTCCGCTTCCTGCAGGGACGCGACCCCAAATGGGTCGATGTCCCGTTCTTTGCCAAATACGACCCGAAAGCCACGTGGTTCAACCAGTTGGAACCTGCCTTTGGCGAAGAGAAATTTTTCTTCGAAACGGACCGTAAATTCGAAAAAGTCCTGCAGGATTCCTCCTTTACCTTGTTTGAATAATAGGTTGCGAACCTTTTGAACAGGTCGGCGGGTAGGGAGGTCTACCCGCCATTTTTTATACGGAATGTTCATGAATTATCACGGAAAGTTTATTTTGTTATAAATTGATCGATCTGTGAAATTTTCCAAAAACCGGCATGATTATCCCCGCAAAATTCATAATTTTGCGGAACTATTTATTATAAGCATTTTTCAATGAAAAACACGCTTCAGGGAACAGGCGTTGCGCTGGTAACCCCGTTCGACAAAAATAAAGCGGTAGACTATCCGGCATTAGCGCGCCTGGTCGATTACGTAATCGCCGGCGGCGCAGACTATCTGGTAGCCTTGGGAACCACCGCTGAAACGCCCACACTGACAAATGAAGAAAAAAAGGCGGTTGCCGGTTTCATAAAAGAAAAAACAGCCCGGCGCGTCCCGTTGGTGTTGGGCATAGGCGGGAACAACACCCGGGAGGTGATCAACCAGATCAATGAGTATGACCTGCAGGGTACAGACGCTGTCCTTTCCGTCACCCCGTATTACAACAAGCCGTCACAGGAAGGAATATATGAACACTATAAAGCCATAGCCGAAGCCTCGCCAAAACCGATTATCTTGTACAACGTCCCCGCAAGGACAGGCGTAAACATGACGGCGGAAACAACACTGAGGCTGGCCAAAGAAAAAAATATAGTCGCTACCAAAGAAGCGTCGGGTTCAATCCCCCAGATATCGTACATTTTAAGGGATAAACCGGAAGATTTCGCCGTTCTCTCCGGTGACGATAATATGGCCCTCCCGCTAATCGCATTGGGAGGTGACGGTGTGATATCGGTAGCCGCCAACGCCTACCCCGAAAGAGTAACGGAAATGGTTAACAACTGCCTGCGAGGAGACTTCAAAAAAGCATCAGAAATCCAATTACAAATGCTGGAATGCGTAGAAAACCTCTTCTGCGAAGGCAACCCGGTAGGAATAAAAGCCGCATTAGCTTTAAAAGGACTCATGGAAAACGAACTACGGTTACCCCTGATCGCCTGCAGCGACAACCTCTGTGAAAAATTAAAGGAACTTACAGAAAAATACAGCCTATAACCGGCTGGAGCTGGCGCTTTTAAAAAGCGCCGCAAATCGTCGCTTTAAGGTTCCCCTTCGGGGCTCCTCCTTCGCGCCTCGGCGAAGTTTGGAAACAAGCTTCCACTCCGCTCTCGGCTTGGCGTCGGTTGAAAAAAGCGACACCAAAAACTTTTGTGCTTGGGTTTGCAGGGATAAAACCCCTTCGGGGCACTTTTTGTTGCAAACCGTCCCGCGCTCAAGCAAGCTTGGCGCCAGACGATTTACAACAAAAAGCATTCGCTTTCAGCGAATGTTTTATCCCTCAGAACGGATGCCCGACTTCGCAAACCAATCTTGGTAGATAGTATTTTATTCCCATATTTTTTGAGTTATCTTATTTACAAACCGTAAATTCGTAGCAGCCTATGGCCGCCCAGCCGCGAAAGAGGAATGCCGAAGGTGAATTCATCAAAAGATAAATGCAAGTTCTCAATTGGGGCGCAGGTCGGTAAAGTTTGTAAATCATAATATGCAAAAAGGAAGAAAAGATATGTATGAATTCAAACGCATAGCGGTCAAGATTGGCAGTAACGTGCTTACCCGGAAGGATGGAACTCTGGATGTTACGCGGATGTCTGCGCTGGTAGACCAGGTGGCGGAATTACGACGCAACGGAATGGAAGTGATTTTGATCTCTTCCGGGGCGGTAGCTTCGGGGCGTTCTGAATTGGGGTCGGACCAGAAACTGGATTCCGTTTCTGCGCGCCAGCTTTATTCGGCGGTAGGACAGGCGAAACTGATTATGCATTATTTTGACCTGTTTCGGGATTATGGGATCACCTGTGGTCAGGTACTGACGACCAAAGAGAGCCTTTCCACACGGATGCATTATTTGAACCAGAAGAACTGCATGTCCGTGATGTTGGATAATGGGGTTATTCCGATCATCAATGAGAATGATACGATTTCCGTTACTGAATTGATGTTTACCGACAACGACGAACTGTCCGGTCTGGTGGCGGCGATGATAGGGGTGGATGCTTTGGTGATTCTTAGCAATATCGACGGTATTTATAACGGGCATCCGGATGATCCGGAGTGCGAGGTAATTCGTCGGGTGGAGAGTGGAAAACGGGCCGAACTGACGGAGTTTATTCAGAAATCCCGTTCCGGATTCGGACGTGGGGGCATGCAGACCAAGTATCACATCGCCCGGAAAGTGGCCGACGAAGGAATTACGGTGATCATTGCCAACGGCACACGGGAGAATATCCTGCTTTCTTTATTAGAGAAGGGGTCGGATATGGTTTCCACCCGGTTCGAACCTTCGCAGAAGATAGTGTCTGGAGTCAAAAAATGGATCGCCCATTCCGACGGTTTTGCCAAAGGGGAGATCCATATTAATTCCGGCGCTTATGAAGCGCTGACCGGTCCGACGGCCACCAGTCTGCTGCCGGTCGGCGCCACCGGGGTACGGGGGGATTTCGAGAAAGACGATATTGTCGGGATCTTTTTCCATGGTCGGCAGATCGGGGTAGGTAAGAGTGCTTTCGACAGCGAAAAAGTCCGTACTTTGGTCGGGGTACAGGGAGCAAAACCCCTGGTTCATTACGATTACCTGTATTTATTCGAAAATTAAATATGGAACTTAAAAGCACATTTGAAGCGGCACTGGCGGCTTCCCGTAAATTAAACCTGATGGATCAGCATACGATAAACCGGGTGTTGGTTGAACTGGCGGACGAAGCGGAAAAGCAAACGGAGCGGGTTATAGCGGCCAATGCCAGGGACCTGGCTAAAATGTCGCCGGACGATCCGATGTACGATCGGTTGATGCTGACTCCGGAGCGCATTGCCGGGATCGCGTCCGATATTCGTCAGGTAGCCGCTCTGCCCTCACCGCTGGGCCGGGTGCTGGATGAAACGGTCCGTCCGAACGGCATGAAGATTACCAAAGTTAGTGTTCCGTTCGGCGTAATCGGCATCATTTACGAAGCGCGTCCCAATGTAAGTTTCGATGTATTTTCGTTGTGCTTCAAGTCGGCCAACGCCTGCGTACTGAAAGGCGGTACGGACGCACACGAGTCCAACACGGCCATTGTAGGGGTAATCCGGGAAGTTTTGACCCGCTTTGATATCGATCCGGCCTGTGTAACATTGCTTCCCGCCGACCGTTCTGCGACGGCCGAGCTTTTAGCTGCGGTGGATTATGTGGATGTGATCATTCCGCGCGGCAGCCAGAGCCTGATCAACTATGTTCGCGACAATTCCCGTGTTCCGGTCATCGAAACCGGAGCAGGTATCTGCCATACTTATTTTGACGCAGAAGGCGATCGGGAGAAAGGCCGTGCGATCGTATTCAATTCCAAGACCCGCCGTCCGAGTGTGTGCAATACGCTGGACTGTCTGGTCATTCATGAAAGCCGTTTGCCCGACCTTTCTTTTATCTGCGCGCCTCTGGCCGGGAAAGAGGTCGTTATTTATGCGGATGAGCAAAGTTACACGGCATTGAAAGAACAGTACCCGGCTCATTTATTGGAACAGGCGACTCCGGAAAGCTACGGAACCGAGTTTTTATCGTTGAAAATGTCGATCAAAACAGTACCCGATATATACGGGGCAATGGACCATGTGGCCAGGTATTCTTCCAGACACAGCGAGGCTATAGTGACTGAAAATCGTGCAATGGCTGCCGTTTATGAGCGGTCGGTCGATGCCGCGTGTATTTACGTAAATGTCTCGACTGCTTTTACCGACGGCGCACAGTTCGGTTTCGGGGCAGAAATCGGTATCAGTACCCAGAAGCTTCACGCCCGCGGCCCCATGGCGTTGGCGGAATTGACATCGTATAAATTCCTGATCGAAGGGGATGGACAAGTACGGGAATAACTCTACAATTTATGAAATCGAACGGCTTCCGGAATTTCCGGAAGCCGTTGTTTTTGGTTTGTTTTTTGTATCTTGAAATAAGCAAAAAACAGGCGTATGGAAAATAAGATTACTCATGATCCGGCCCGTTACCGCTTCGAAATGGAAGCAGAAGGCCGTAAGGCATACATCCGGTACCAGCCGTTCGAGGGCGGGATGGAAATTTTAAGTACACAGGTGCCTTCGGAGTTGGAAGGCCGTGGAATTGCGTCGACCCTGACGAAAGAAGCCCTGGAATATGCCCGTGAACACGGTTTGCGGATCATTCCGAGTTGTTCGTTTACCTCGGCGTACATCCGCCGCCATCCGGAATACCGCGACCTGATCATTTAGAGGCGGGAAAGGCGGCGCAATCAAGTCCGCCTTTCTCTGTTTATTTTCCGACTCATCACATCCCTTTCATTTTCTTATACGGATTTCACGCGACCGCACACACAAAAAAGGATATATATAGCATCACTTTTTTTGCTTTTAGATTTGCGGAAATAAAAAAAATATACTACTTTTGTCCCCGAATCCTTTCACCGGGATCGATTGCGGAAGTAGCTCAGTTGGTAGAGCATTAGCCTTCCAAGCTAAGGGTCGCGAGTTCGAACCTCGTCTTCCGCTCAGAGCCGAAAGGCAGTCCGGTCAGAAAGCCGGAATGGGGATCGGTTTAAGATTCCTTCCAGTAAATAAAGAGTTTGCGGAAATAGCTCAGTTGGTAGAGCACAACCTTGCCAAGGTTGGGGTCGCGAGTTCGAGTCTCGTTTTCCGCTCAAAGTCCTAATGACAGACAAGGACAAGCAAAGACAAACCCCTCAGAAACAGTATTCTGAGGGGTTTTTTCGTCTTTTTCCCGTGACATCTATTGACAGGCGGAGACGATCATTCCCAACCCAAACTGTACCACATGCTAAAATGAATCCTCCATATGATACGGAATTAAGCCGGATGTGGTACAGATTGCCATGTAACGTCCTCATTTAGCGGCTTTTGTCAGCTTCATTAAAGAACGGTAGTTAATATTTTTGTAACGTAAAATTCTGCCGTATGAGAAGCACTTTCAACATCATTTTCTTCATCCGAAGAGACCGGATCAATACATCCGGTAAAGCTCCCATTCACTTACGACTTACCGTTGACGGTCAGTCGTGCCAATTCAGCACAAAAACTGAGGTGAGCCATAAAATATGGGATGCTAAAAATTATCGAGCCACTGGTTACTCCAAAGAAGCTGCGCAGGTGAACAGCCATCTGGACTTTATAAAAAGTGGGCTTATTACTAAGTTTAAAGACCTGATAAAATTCTCTGACCTTGTTACCCCGGAGATGGTACGCGATGAGTTTCTTGGTGTTAATTTAAAAAATAACACTCTGCTGACCACATTTGCAGAATTCAATGAACGCCATGAAAAATTAATCGGCATCGAGATCAGCCAGTCGTGGTTCAATAAATACGATCTGACCTATCGCAGGTTGGAAGAATTTCTAAAAACAAAGCGTAGAAAGAACGACATATTTCTGCATTTGATCGACAATAATTTTGTAACGGATTTTCATAACTTCCTAAAGGTTGATAAAGGATTATCCATAAATTCCTCCGAAAAGCTCATGCGGATATTCAAGCGAATCACAACCCGAGCTTTTAAAGACGGACTGATCCCGCGCGATCCATTCTCATCCTATAAGATTAAGAAGGTTAAAACCGATAGCGGCTATCTTACGATGGAGGAATTTCAGCGGTTCTATGATTTTCAAACCGATAATGCAAGACTTCAAAAAGTACGTGATATATTTATTTTCGCATGTCTGACAGGTTTAGATTATTCAACAACCAGAGCATTAAGATCAGAGCATATTATCGCTCGTGATAGTGGTAGATTCATAGTAATTCCCCGTGAAAAGACGAACGTAATATCAGAAATAAAACTTCTTTCACAAGCCGAGAAGATAATAGCAAAATATCATGGAACGCAGGCAGGAGGTTTTGTATTACCGGTGATGAGCAACGCCAAGTATAATCAATACCTAAAAGAGATAGCGTTAATAATCGGGATAGATAAAAGAGTTAGCACTCATTTAGCCAGGCATACATTCGCAACGACTATTACATACGCGAACGGTGTTAGCATAGATGCAATTCAGAAAATGCTCGGACACACAAAGATTGCAACTACTCAAATTTACGCACGGATGATGGATAAAACGGTGGAGAGTGAAATGGATAAATTAGCAAGTGTATTCAATCCGGATATAGGTAAATAAGTTTGTAGCAATCGGTATTCAAGAGCTAGATACCTAAAAGGTGCTGATTTAATTCCAGCACCTTTTATTTTACCTCAATAACTCATTTTAGATTTTCGAGCTTCTCGATATCACTCTTTAACTTTTCGAGGGTAAGGCGTAAAAATTCTTCACCGCTTATGGCGCGTTCAAAATCGGCATCCGGTAGTAACGGTGTAATAGTGGTTGTGGTGTTTAGCTCCGAAGTGTTTTCTATTGCCTGTTCGTAATCGAAGCTCGTATATTTATCAACTTCTGTATTGCTCATAATATTTAGTTTTTTGCGATGAGAATTAAACCGCAGTAACGCCAATCAAACAAATCCCATTACCCGTTGTGCGCAAATGTAACGTTGCCTGAACAAATCCGCAAGTCGTGGCGGCGGAGCCGTTTCTGCGAAAACTTGCGGATTTGCTCCGGCAACATTGGCTAGTCGCTACCAACAGTTAATGGGACGGTGCGGTAAGGTGCTTCCGGCGTCGGCTGCGTGGTATAAGGTAATGCCGCCCCGTCATTAGATATTACAATTTAAAACTATGGAGGAGAAACGGCTCGAAATTGAGGATTTCCTGCCCGTCATCAAATCTCATTAAACTTGTTTAATCATTCATCTCCGAGTAATGTGACCGACCGGTACTTTTTTAATCCATATCTATAAAGTGAATAATAAATAAGTAATTGCTCCTGCTGACAGGGGGTGATACTCCTGCGTTTTTCCTCAATGCAAACGCAGTGCATCAAATTGGAAATGTTGCTTTTCTAACCAGATGCTCCTCCAAGAGTTGCAGAATTATACTTTACAGGAGATATTTGACGGAAGCCAAAGATTGATTATTTCCAATCTATGTTGCATCGACTTCTTCACGGTATAATGCGTACCGCCGGGCTGCCCATCATAATAACACACTATTACCGAACTGTGATCTATTAAGAAATCGTTTCGCCGATGATAAACTCCGGATCTGTAATGATCCGATATGGTTATTTGACAGTCGGACTTCTGGAGAATTTCTAAATATTCGGTTTTCCAGTACAGAGTATACTTTGCGGATTGCTCTGGGAACGGCAACACGGCAATAAGTCGGATATCCGGATAAACATTTTTAGCGAGTAGGACTGCGCTTGCTGCTATCAAATCAAAACCGGCAGCCATACCGGACAAAAAGGTATTATATCCTTGTTCAACAAGGCTATGGATCGTGCTTAATAACCGTGCCTGAATTTCGGCGAAAAGAAAATTGTTACCGGGGTCTGTTTTTTGAAGCTTATCAGGACGATAGCCTGAAAACGCAACCGAAACGGAAGCATCTAATTTTGAAAAGTTCATGTGTTGAGGTTTGTTAGATTTGACAAACCACGCATTTAAAAGCGTGGGATCACTATCCTCTTTCAGGTACAGCCAGCACCCTCGAACGAATAGATCACCCACGCCGTTGTCGTACCCCGATGCTAAGAATCAGGGTACAACTCAGGCTCGTGCTATTCTTACTCGTTCTTGAAAATGGCTGTTTTGAAAGAGAGTAAAAAAAGCCGTAGCTTATGTCATAAAATACGATGTCGTACTTTATATTATGTCGAGTTTAGATGTTTCCGTAAAAATAGAAACAATCCCTTTTTAAAACAAAGGGTGTAATTTTGTTTTGTCTTCCTTGCGACAGCTACCGTATAACTGTCTGATTCGTTTCGCATAATAAAATGAATTGTGCAGCTGCGAAACACATAGCCGAAGCGTACGCATTGCACGTTCGCGGGATATAAATATCCCCAACGGCTCTACACAACTCAATGAGTCGTAGAGCGTACGCTTAAAAAACTACATGTTTCGCACTGCTAAGATATGAAAATAAGTTAAATTATGATGCTCACGGTTATCGCGGTCGGTGATCGGCAGGTTGATGAGTGAAGCGATTGGTATTTGGGAGGCTGAGAGGGAGGTAAAAAAGGTGAGTAAAGATATAATTAAATAGTATAGTTGTAGTTTAGCGACTTTGCGAGTAGGTGCTAGAATGCTGGGGTGCTTGAGCGGTTGAGCGGTTGAGCGGTTGAGCGGTTGAGCGGTTGAGCGGTTGAGCGATAAAATTTGGTCAATAAAGGTAGAGATTAATCACGAAATATTAATGGTTTGTAGAGTTCTCGCTTAGTAAAATAAAGCCAACTATATGTTCAAACGAACATAGCAAGTTGTGTTTTGGGACCCCCGAAATTAATTCGGACCCCCAAAACAATTTCCCACTCAGCCTACGGCTTCGGGGAAAAGATTTTCTCCAAAGTCGAAAACAAGCTAAACAATTAGTAATAAAATACGGCAATGGAAATAAAATGCCTACAGAAATCGGTAGGTATATAGCATTAAAATATCCGACTTACGAGTGAAGATAAGAAATAAGTTGGACGAATTGTTCAATATGTGGTGTTTACAGCAAGACAAAATTTGTAAAAACTATGATATTCGGCAATACACTGAAAGTGGTTTATATTTTCAAAATAATTCTAAATAAAGACACCATTAAACTGCCAAAAGAGAATAAGAAAAAGTATTTAAGTAGGTAATTCTTCTTTAGATAAATTATACCAATGGAAGAATTGCCGAGTTAGATCTATATCAGAAAGAACATATTCCTCTCTTTCGTTCCAATGAACGGGGCTAGACTGTATTTCTTCATTGCTAAAAATAGTATGTAAATTTTCAGCAATATAGTCTTTATCGAGAATGGAAATAAGATATTTATATGTCTTCTCTTCTAAGTTTCCGTCTCTTTGATTATCTTCTCCAACAGTTCTAAAACGTGGCAAATATGTCCTTAATACTTTAATTATAATATTACTATTTTGATCCACGACTTTTTTTATGTATCTATTGAAACTATTTGGATCATAGTTCTCCCAAAATTTGCATATAAAATATGCTTCATGTGGGAACTGATCAAATATATCTTTATCGTTGCTTGCGGCACATTCCAAAACTCTGTTATTAAGAGTTTCCCATAATATTGTAAATTGTTCTTTATCGAAGGATTTTTGATTATCTTCTTGCTGGGGATTAAGGTCTCTTAAAATATCATAGGCAAAATCAATACTATCTGTTTCAGAAAGTAGCTTTTTTGTAAAATCTAATTTGTCTTCAACTGAAACTTGGTCTTTATCTAGCCCTCTTGATATAAAATAAACCAACTGTCCTATGGGGGAAAATGACTGGAAAAAATATTGTCGTTTGTTATAATTTATTCCATTGATATTTTTTGCCAGAGCTAAAGCAATTTTTTGATATTTATCCCAAGTTAATTCCTTTTCAATAAGTCTTAATTTTTGAATAAGATTATCCCATGTACTGTCTTCCATCAATTTATTTAAAGAAGTTTGAATTTCATCTTCTTTTAGTAAGGATAAATCTGATATAAATTTATCAAAAGATAAATCCGATAACTCCCCTTTAATAACGCAGTAGGAAAAGTAGCGATTAAAATATTGCGGCGAACATATTCTTTGATTTCTGTTCCATTCAGCATAGCTTCTATCTGGATAAGCCGTATTACGATAAACCGTTTCCAATTGAGGGAATAATTTTCTCAATAGTTCTAATACATTTTGTTTTTGATTAGAATCATAACGAGATAAAGACTGCTCGATATGCTTCTCAATGTCAGATTTTTTATCTTGATCTGGAGTACCGTCATATTTAACTGGGTGGACAAGTAAATATTGAGGGTATGACTCAATAAAGGAATGAATATCAGGATAAATAATCTTTATCGCTTCAACAATCATTAAATCTACCATATTAACCTCTCCATATAAAAGAGGGAGCGAAAATGATAATGAATTAGTATACCTTACAATGAGGCGAGGAGTATCGAACGAATTAAGTAAATAAGTACTAAATATAGAGCCGTATCTGTGTGCTTCTGTGTCCTCAAGCTCTAGATTGTTGGTATTATAAATGTCGTTTATTTTATATCAAGAGGGCTAGATAAAGACCAAGTTTCAGTTGAAGACAAATTAGATTTTACAAAAAAGCTACTTTCTGAA
>Ga0192241_10423_pt1 | contig 20725 bp, 17 predicted proteins | sample Koala_Koa27_I3_FD_131239 | JGI IMG/M metagenome (GOLD analysis project Ga0192241, IMG submission 131239) | Enriched cells from koala feces incubated with labeled cellulose particles, San Francisco Zoo, California, United States - Koala_Koa2-7_I3 ... | reverse complement strand
ATAGAAAATCTCCGTTTACACATTCAACCCAAAGAAACTTCCACAGCCGGGATTCTGCAAGTGGTAATCGATGGTAAAAACTAACAAACCATTATAATAGAAAAAATTAAGGGATAGCCTTTTCTATAGGCTGTCCCTTATTCTTATTTCCTCTTGAGAAGCTATATAAAAACTCTCATGGTTTTCGTAAGTACCCCCAATGGAGTGCCATGTGAATGGTAGATCGACCTTAGCCAATACCCCCGGGTGTAACCCAGTCATGTCTGGCAGATTTAATTGAGATAGGGCATGTTCAAATCAGACCCGGGTATCAGTCATGTTCGGAAGATTTTTACGAACGGCAATGGCAAAGGGCGATTGGCGAAGGTTGATCTCTTTATCTCCTAAGTCCCGCAGGGACGGCACATAATAGCCTGGGATGCAAGTCCCAGGTCATATATTAGGAGTCAATGGAGTGCTGTAAGCACGACACAGTATATACAAACCGATTGTTTCCATAAGATGGGGTGTACCTACAGCACACCCTCGGGTGGGGATCTCTCTACCTGGGACTTGCGTCCCAGGCTATTATGTGCCGTCCCTGCGGGACTCAAGAGATAAAAATCACCCTTCGAAAAATCTTCCGAACCTGACCTGGGACTTGCGTCTCAGGCTAAATATGTGTCGTCCCTGCGGAATTTAAGAGATCAATGCTGGCAAATCCGGAGCATGAGAGCTCATTCGAGATTGAAAAAGGCATCTCTCATACCTGCTTTCCGCTTCCGGAGAAGAATTGAGGGTAATATATATTCTTCAGGCAACTAACTCAATCAGATTCCCGTCAGGATCTAACAAGGCCCCTTCATAGAAGCCATCTCCGGTGGTGCGCGGCTCTCCGGTGATCGTATAGCCTGCCGTACGGAACTGTTCGATCATCTCATCCACCTTTTCCCGGGAACCCAGCGAAAAAGCAAAATGGGTCAGACCGATATAGTCTCTTCCCGGCAAAGTATCCTGAATATCTGTCCGTTGCATGATCTCCAAAGCAACCCCATTTTCAAACGTAACGAAGTAAGAGGTAAACCCTTTGGCCGGATTTACATATTGTTCATTACTGCTTCCCTGAAACCAGGTCACGTAAAAGTCCCGTAAACGTTCCGGGTCATTTGTCCAAATAGCTATATGAGTTAGCTTCATGATTCTTCCTGTTTATTGACATACCCTGCAACCGGCACATTGGGCTAATTCCCCACGGAACCGCTTCTCCACTAAAAGTTGTAATCGCTCCTTCAATCCTGCCAGACGGACATGCGATAAAACATCCGCCGTGAAAGCCACACTTAACATCATGCGGGCCTCTTCTTTGGGAATACCCCGGCTCTGCATATAGAAAAGTGCCTGCTCATCGATTTGCCCGGTAGTCATACCATGGGAACATTTCACATCGTCCGCATAGATCTCCAACTGGGGTTTACTATACATACGGGCTTCACGGGTTGCCAGCAAATTACGGTTCGTCTGGTAAGCTGCCGTTTTCTGTGCATCCTCTTTCACTAAGATACGGCCGCTGAACGCACCGGTTGAACGGTCATTCAGGACATTCTTAAATAGCTCTGTACTGGTGCAGTAAGGTACGGCATGCGTAACATAGGAATAGGTATCCAGATGTTGCTCCTTATCCAGGACAGACATACCACACAACGTAGCTTCCGCCTGCTCCCCTTCCAGGTCGATATAATAATTATTCCGGCTAAAACCGTTATTTAATGTAATACCATTGATCAGGACATTCGATGAAGCAGCCTGTTTCACATGCAGGGAAGAGACCCGGGTCGTTGACTCCGTACTTTCTTCCAGATCATAATAATCAAAATAGGCACCTTCTCCCGCAAAGATCTCAATCACCTCCGTAGAGAGGAATTTCACGTCATCAATACTGTGGTCACATACCAGCAGTTTGGCTTCCGAACGGGGTTCCATAATGATCAGGACCCGGCGGTTAGCCATCGTATCCACATCACTACGGAAAATATTCACCAATTGAACAGGACGTTCCAGCACGACTCCTTCCGGCACATACATGACAAATCCGTCCTGTGCCAGCAGGGTGTTCAAAGCAATAATACCATCTTTACTACTGGCTGCTGCTTTTCCGTAATACTTTTCCGCTATGGCGGGATACTTTTCCGAGAACGCTTTCAAACCTCCGACAAAGACTCCTTCCGGGAATGCCGTCTCCGGTTGTACCGGGTCATAGAATGAATCATTCACTACAAAATAGAGTGCCGTACTCAGGTTGGGGACATCACAACGGAATACATCATACGGATTGACGGGAATACTTAATCTTTTCAGGTTCAACCCATAATCAGGAGACATGATCTGGCTGATATCCGTATGCTGATAGTCTTCACTACCGGCAGCAGGAAATCCCAGACGTTCCAGATCTGCCAACGCCTGTGTACGGAGTGCATTCAGCACTTCGGAAGAGTGGTGTCTGATCACATCTTCATACTGGCTAAACAGATCTATATATTGCTGTTCTGCTCTCATATATTTATTCTCCCATTTCTTCTTTGATCCAGTCGTATCCTTTTTCTTCCAGCTCCAAAGCCAGTTCAGAACCTGCGGTTTTTACGATACGGCCTTTATACAGCACATGCACCACGTCCGGTTTGATATAATCCAGCAACCGTTGGTAGTGGGTGATCACGATCGCTGCATTTTCCGGAGTTCTCAGTTGGTTTACTCCGTTCGCTACGATCCGGAGCGCATCAATATCCAGACCACTGTCTGTCTCATCGAGAATCGCTAATTTCGGCTCCAGCATAGCCATCTGGAAAATCTCATTTCTCTTTTTTTCTCCACCGGAAAACCCTTCGTTCACACTCCGGCTGGCCAGTTTGTTGTCCAGTTCCACGATCGCCCGCTTTTCCCGCATCAGTTTCAGGAAATCAGAGGCAGAAACAGCAGGAAGTCCCTGGTATTTGCGATGTTCGTTCAGCGCGGCCCGCATAAAGTTCACCATGCTTACCCCCGGAATCTCCACCGGATACTGAAAGCTCAGGAACAATCCCTCCCGGCTGCGGTCCTCCGGAGAAAGTTCCAGGAGGTCCTTCCCTTCAAAGATTACCTCTCCTTCGGTCACCTCAAAAGCCGGGTTACCCACCAACACACTACTCAACGTACTTTTCCCGGAACCATTGGGACCCATAATGGCATGTACTTCACCTGCCCGGACAGAGAGGTTGATCCCTTTTAATATTTCTTTGCCATTAATATTGGCATGCAGATTCTTTATTTCTAACATAACTATATGAATTGAAAGTTGAAAGTTGAAAATGGCAAACCATCAATTTCCCATTTTCCATTTTCAATTAAATATTTATCATCCGACACTTCCTTCCAGAGAGATACTAAGCAGCTTTTGTGCCTCCACAGCAAACTCCATAGGTAATTTATTCATGACTTCACGGGCATATCCATTGACGATCAGGCCCACTGCCTCTTCGGTTGAAATACCCCGCTGATTGCAATAGAACAACTGTTCTTCACTGATCTTGCTTGTAGTCGCTTCATGCTCCACGATAGCGGTATCGTTCTGTATATCTACATAAGGAAAAGTATGTGCGCCACAGGTTGAGCTCAGTAACAAACTGTCACACTGGCTATGGTTACGGGCATTTTCCGCACGCGGCGAAACTTTGACTAATCCCCGGTAACTATTCTGGCTATGTCCTGCTGAGATCCCTTTCGAAACAATGGTACTCTTCGTATTCTTTCCCAGGTGGATCATCTTGGTTCCCGTATCCGCCTGTTGGTAATTGTTAGTCACCGCTACCGAATAGAACTCACCGACAGAATCATCGCCTGCCAGAATACAACTGGGATATTTCCAGGTAATAGCTGATCCGGTTTCCATCTGCGTCCAGGAGATCTTACTGCCCCGGCCTTTACAGATGCCCCGTTTCGTCACAAAATTGTAAATACCTCCTTTTCCCTCTTTATCTCCCGGATACCAGTTCTGCACAGTGGAATATTTGACTTCTGCCTGCTCTTTGGCCACAATCTCCACGATCGCTGCATGCAACTGGTTCTCATCCCGCATCGGGGCCGTACATCCTTCCAGATAACTCACATAGGATTCATCATCTGCCACAATCAACGTCCGTTCAAACTGACCCGTGTTGGAGGCATTGATACGGAAATAGGTGCTCAATTCCATCGGACAGCGCACCCCTTTGGGTATATAAACAAAGGAACCATCCGAGAAAACAGCCGAGTTCAATGCGGCAAAGAAATTATCCCGGTAACTGACTACACTTCCCATATATTGCTGGATCAGATCCGGATGATGTTGCACAGCTTCACTGAATGAACAGAAGATCACCCCTTTTTCCGCTAATACCTCTTTAAAAGTAGTTTTTACGGAAACACTATCCATCACAGCATCCACAGCCATGCCGGTCAGGTGTTTCTGCTCTTCTAAAGGAATCCCTAATTTATCAAATGTTTTCAGCAACTCCGGATCTACCTCATCTAAGCTTTTCGGCCCTTCTTTGGGTTTGGGAGCTGCGTAATAAATAATATCCTGATAATCGATCGGAGGAATATTCAGGTGAGCCCAGTCCGGCATTTCCAGCGTCAGCCAGTAACGGTAGGCTTTGAGACGATACTCCAGCAGCCATTCCGGCTCGTTCTTTTTAGCCGAAATAGTCCGGACCGTCTCCTCGTTCAAACCACGATGAATGGTCTCTGTCTCTATTTCCGTAACAAATCCGTATTTATATTCCCCGGACGTTACATCATCTATAATTTTATTTGAATCTTCCATACTACACTCTTCTTAGAATAACCATTCAATCTTTCATAAGAAACAAACTATGGGGATAGATAGTAGGTAAGATCTCTTTTACGGGAAAGTAAAAACGGGATTCAATTTTAGTTTCTGCTGGAATCACAGCCACTGTCCGGTCCGCCAGCTCCAGTCTGTTTAAGAGCAGATTCATAAACAGAACAGCCAATACGAGGCCAAATAATCCTCCGGCAACATGGTTAAACGGGCTGAGAGGGGTCACACCAATTACCCGGTGAACGATCTCCCCGGCCAGCATCACGACAATCATAATCAGCAGGAAGGCAGCGACATAACTGGCCACCGTGACCCACTCTGCCGGAATCCAGTCGAGTGCGGCAATATAATCCCTGAGCCATACAGCTCCTTTTCCACAAAAAAAGACTGCAACCACTAAGGCTATAAGCGAAACAACCTGTTTGATGACTCCATCAAACAGGCCTTTCATAAACCCTATCCCTGCCAGACATAGTATTAAAATGTCTAACCAGTTCATATTATAACGTCTTCTTAACTTCTATTTCTTCGTAGGCTTCTATGATATCACCAACCTTAATATCATTGTAGTTGGTAATGTTCAGACCACATTCGTATCCGAAGGCCACCTCTTTCACATCTTCCTTGAAGCGTTTCAGAGAACCCAGGTCACCGGAATAGATCACGATACCATCACGGATCAGGCGGATCTTATGGTTACGTTTGATCTTACCCTCTTCGACCATACATCCGGCCACCGTACCCACTTTGGTGATCTTGAACACTTCACGCACTTCTACGTTGGCAGTGATCTCTTCTCTCACCTCCGGAGCAAGCATACCTTCCATCGCACTCTTCACCTCTTCGATCGCATCGTAGATGATAGAATACTGGCGGATCTCCACCCCTTCCTTATCTGCCTGGCGGCGGGCCGGCTGTGAAGGACACACCTGGAAACCAATAATGATCGCATTGGAAGCCGCAGCTAACACCACATCCGATTCGGAGATCTGTCCGACTGCTTTGTGGATCACATTCACCTGGATCTCTTCCGTTGACAAACGGATCAAAGAGTCTGACAAGGCTTCTACCGAACCATCCACGTCCCCTTTCACGATCACATTCAACTCCTGGAAGTTTCCAACCGCTATGCGGCGGCCAATGTCGTCTAAGGTAAGCATTTTCTGCGTACGAAGACCTAATTCACGTTGCAACTGTTCACGACGGGTCGCAATTTCACGGGCTTCCTGGTCTGTTTCCAGCACATTGAAGGTATCACCCGCCTGGGGTGCCCCATTCAGACCCAGAATCAATACAGGTTCTGATGGTCCGACCTCTTCCACCCGTACATTCCGCTCGTTGAACATCGCTTTGATACGTCCGTAATGAGTACCCGCCAGCACAATATCACCGGTTTTCAGCGTACCATTCTCCACCAGAACAGCAGAGACATATCCACGGCCTTTGTCCAATGAAGATTCAATGATGGAACCTGTTGCACGCAGGGTTGGGTTCGCTTTCAGATCTAACAGATCTGCTTCCAGCAGCACTTTTTCAAGCAACTCTTCCAGGCCAATTCCTTTTTTAGCGGAAATTTCCTGGCTCTGGTACTTACCACCCCAGTCTTCCACCAGATAATTCATCTGTGCCAGCTCCTCCTTGATCTTCTCAGGATTTGCGTGGGGTTTATCTATTTTGTTGATAGCAAAGACGATCGGCACACCTGCTGCTGAAGCATGGTTGATCGCTTCCACGGTCTGAGGCATGACATTATCATCCGCTGCTACAATAATGATCGCAATATCCGTTACTTTCGCACCACGGGCACGCATCGCCGTAAAGGCTTCGTGACCCGGCGTATCCAAGAAAGTAATGCGACGGCCACTCGGCAGTTTCACATTGTATGCACCAATATGCTGTGTGATACCTCCGGCCTCACCGGCAATTACGTTTGCATTCCGGATATTATCCAGCAAAGAGGTTTTACCGTGGTCCACGTGTCCCATCACAGTGACGATCGGAGCACGGGTCTGCCAGTCATCCTCATTATCTTCTTCATTTGTTTTGATCGCTTCTACCACTTTCGCGCTGACATATTCGGTAGTAAACCCGAATTCTTCTGCTACAATATTAATGGTTTCCGCATCCAGACGCTGGTTAATTGACACCATCATACCGATACTCATACAGGTACTGATAACCTGTGTCACCGGAATGTTCATCATATTCGCCAGGTCATTCGCCGTAACGAACTCGGTCAGCTTCAACACTTTGCTTTCCTGTTCATCCAATGCCATCTGTTCGTATTCACGTTTCACAGCGGCATCCCGTTTGTCACGACGGTATTTCGCACCTTTGTTATTTTTATTCCCTTTATTAGTCAGGCGAGCCAGCGTCTCTTTAATCTGCTTTTGTACATCCTCTTCGCTCACTTCCGCCTTCACCGGTCTTTTCAGGTGCGGTTTGTTGTGACTGTTGTTATTATTCCGCTCATTTCTGGCAGGACGGGTAAAGTTCGTACCCGGCGTGTTATTGATATCCACCCGGTCTTTCTTAATACGCTGACGTTTCTTCTTCGCATCTGCACTCTGCTGTTCGCCCGGCTTCACAGGGCCATTTGTGTTGGGCCTTGCCGGTCCGTTTGCGTTCGGCCCCTTATTCGGACCGCCAGCCTGCGCAGGTCTGTTCGAATGAAACTTATCGCGTTTGTCATCGCGCTCTTTCTTACGCTCTTCCTTCGTCTTCTTCTTCGGACGGGTCGATTGGTTAAGCGCTGTCAAATCAATTTTTCCGGTTACCTTAATGTTTGATTCAAACTTCGGTTTATTTAACCGGAAAGGCTCGTTAGAGTCCACGTCTGTAGTAGATGCTGGTGCTTCGTTCACCACTATTGCTTGTTCTTTTTCCACCGGTTGGTGCGTTATGTTAGTGTCTGGTTTAACTGGCTCTGTTTCTACCACAACCGGCGCTTTCTCCACAGGCTTTTCAACCACCGGGACTTCCGCTTGTACGGGCTTTTCAACAGGCTTTTCAACAGGTTTTTCAACCACTTCAACCGGCTTCTCAACGATCACCTCCTGTTTAGTTACAACAGGCTCTACTACTTCCGGTTTTGCCTCTGCCTTCTTAGGCTGAGGATTCAGATCTATTTTACCTTTGGTTATAATCTTAGGTCTATATTCATCCGGAATCTCCGTCTTGATCTCCGAAGGTTTTTCCTCCTTCACCAAACGGTTTTCTTTCCGTGGACGTTCTCTTTCAGCACGCTCCACAGCTTTTCTTTCCGGCATATCTTTTCCAAACTCTTTTACGAGCAAAGCATACTGTTCATCACTGATCTTCGTATTGGGATTGCTCTCAACAGGATGACCATTCTTATGGAGGAAATCCACCACAGTGGTAATCCCTACATTCAAATCTCTGGTTACTTTTATTAATTTTATAGGCATATCTAACTTTGTCGTAATTCTTTTTATTCGTTGATATCATCTTCAAACTCGGCAGATAAAATTCCAAGTACCTCGTCAACCGTAGTCTCTTCAAGGTCGGCACGTTCAATAATCTCTTCACGGCTCAATGCCAACACATTTTTAGCCGTATAGCAACCGATATTCTTCAGTGCTTCAATTACCCAGTCGTCAATTTCATCAACGAATTCATCCAGATAAATATCTTCTTCATCGGCTCCGTCAATATCGCGGAATACGTCAATCGCATACTCTGTCAGCATACAGGCCAGTTTGATATTCAAACCTCCTTTACCAATTGCCAATGATACTTCTTCGGGACGAAGATAGACCTCTGCCTTGTGTTCTTCTTCATTCACCCGTATAGAGGAAATTTTTGCCGGGCTTAATGCGCGCTGGATAAACAGCGACACATTGGATGTGTAATTGATCACATCAATGTTCTCGTTTCTCAGCTCACGGACAATACCGTGAATACGGGAACCTTTCATTCCCACACAGGCTCCCACCGGATCAATTCTGTCATCATAGGATTCAACCGCCACTTTGGCCCTTTCACCCGGAATACAGGCAATCGCTTTGATGGTGATCAGACCATCATGGATCTCAGGCACTTCCAGTTCAAACAAGCGCTGCAGGAATACTTTGTCAGTACGCGAAAGAATGATCTTCGGATTGTTGTTGTAGTTATCCACCCGCTGCACCACCGCACGGACGGTTTCTCCTTTACGATAGAAGTCCGTAGGGATCTGTTCCGATTTCGGGAGCAGCAACTCATTCCCCTCATCATCCAGCAACAGGATCTCTTTTTTCCACACCTGATACACATCAGCCGCAATAATCGTACCGATCTTCTCTTTATATTTTGCGTATAAACTGTCTTTCTGTAATTCAAGTATTTTCGATGTCAGCGTCTGACGCAGGTTCAGAATCGCACGGCGGCCAAACTTTGCAAAATAGACCTCATCCGTCACCTCTTCTCCGACTTCACAGTTCGGGTCTATGGTACGGGCTTCCGTCAATGTGATCTGCAGGTTCGGATCTTCCAGTTCATCATCTTCCACAGCTGTACGGTTTCTCCAGATCTCAAAGTCGCCTTTTTCAGGATTGATAATCACATCATAATTTTCATCAGTGCCGAACATCTTCGCGATCACGTTACGGAAAGACTCTTTCAATACGCTGATCGTCGTATCCTTATCAATATTTTTCAACTCCTTGAACTCCGCAAGTGTGTCAATCATGCTTACAACTTCCTCTTTCTTGGCCATAATCTAATTACTTGAATCTTATTAAGTATTTTGTATATTTTATTTCGTCAAATGTGTAGGAAAGATCTTCCTCCATGGTCACCTTGCGCTTGGCACCTTCCGGTTTCACCTTTTTCTCAACCGTTACCACCAATCCGTTTTCATCCGCAGACTTCAATATGCCGGTCAGTTTCACACCGCTTTTCAATAAAATCTCCACCTCTTTCCCAACGTATTTGAGATATTGGCGGAGCACTTTGAAAGGGAAAGTAATACCGGCAGAGCCAACTTCCAGCTCAAAATCTTCTGCTTCCCGGTCCAGATGCTCCTCTAAATAGCGGCTTAACTCTACGCAATCATCAATGCTGACCGCTTCATCATTATCAATTTCCACCACGATCAGGTTACCGGGTTTAATTACGACATCGACCAGATAATTGTCTCCGGAGGATAATTTTTCTTCTGCAAGTTGGACTACAATATTTCTTTCAATCATACACATTACCCTTAAGAATAAAAGAAGGGGACTGCCCGCCCCCTCCTCATCTTCTCTTAATCGAGCGCAAATATACAAAAAATCAAGTGGTTCACCAAATAAAATTTATATTTTATTATGCAGCTATTGGAATATCTCTATCTTTTTAGTATAAACTCCCTGCCTTTTTCAGAAAAAGACTTGTACTTTCCTAAAAAAAGTCCTATGCTTGCTACAGAAAGTCCGGGAGTTTTCCTGCAGAGAAAAGCATGCTTAACCCTACCGGATGCCAATCCGGCTCTAAGCCCAAACGCCGGCAGGCAGCTTGCGACTCCAACCGGGACCAACACGTACAAATATTCACCTCATACAAATCCAGTCTACGAAAGAGTTATACGCTCCAAAGCCGGTGCAAAACCCATAACAACTTTTTTTGATTGAAGGAAATAGGGGCAATCCGTGAAGCCGGACATGACTGATCCGGAAATTCGCACCGCCCAATGATTAGCAGGCAGCGGAAAACAAATTCGGAATACCGGAGAAACAGGATGCGAAACTTTTAAATAAAATCATCAGGATCAGATGCCTATCAGAAACAAATTGCTATCTTTGTATAATTGACATTTTTAATTTATCTAAAGAACTACTCCATGAAATGTTTACCTTTATTCGGACTATTTTTGCTGTTTTTCCCCTTTTCATCCTGTAATGACAAAACAGAAGATCCTGCACCTGTCGAAGAGAACGGGATCGCTATCCAATCAATCGAAATGACCTCCCAGGCAGATCTTTCCGGCCGGGAAGACTGGATCCTGCATATTTCCTATGCTCCATACGATTTCCGGGTGGAGGGGAAACAGATCCAGGCAAAACCGTCTGGCGAGCCGGCCCATTTCGACAAAGATTTTCCCGAAGGATATGAATTATCTGCCGAACAGGGTCCCATTATATATTTTGTACCACCATCCGGCTGGCCTACCCAAACCAAACTGGCGATGCCCCCACTTGCTCAGGCACAGGATCAGAGCACACAGGAAAAGCTTTTAGCCGCGGACGATCTTTTCTGCAGATATGCCGGACCGGTCGCCGAACAGCTGACTGGTATTCATTTGATCCACGCGAACGCCCTATTGGATTTTGAGGTCATTCATTTCCCTGAAGATGCCAGCGTAAAAGTGGAATCCGAAGGAGAGATTAAACCTTACCAGGAAGGCACTCATTATCAAGCGATCATACCGGCAGGCCCCGGAACAAATTACGGATCCGTCATCATCCGGTCAGCAGGTATCCTCCATGAAATTTCCTTATTAAAATATATTTCCGATCCGTTATCCAGCTCCAGCTATATTCCACAGAATACTCACTTTCAATTCACCATCCGGTACGACCAGGAGGAAAAATCGTTCCTCATAGAAAATGTCCGGAAGACCACCTGGAGCGCGGAAGAGTAAAAACATCGTTCATAGCCGGAAGATTTATTAAAAATATAAATGTCTATCAAATAAAACTTTACCAGTTCCCCACGCAGGTGGGGACCGCATAAGAACCGGCCGTTTCCACTATTTAGTAATACGAAAACCGTCCCTTCCTCTGCGATCCCCGCCTACGAGGCTGTGTAAAAACTAAAACCGTTCTTTGACAAAGTTACAAATCGTAAGCCCGCAGGGCTTGAATGTGAATCGTAGATCGGCCTTAGCCAATAACCCCGGGTGAAACCCGGGGCAAATAGCCCCCGGGTTACTAAGAACCCTGAAAGGGTTCAACCCCTTCAGGGTTGTTGTGGAGAGAGTTTTCACCTACCCCGGGTTTCACCCGGGGTTATTCACATTTTACCCCTATTGGGGTAAGTACTTACGAATTGTAACTTTTTCGATTTTAGAATTTAGTTTTTACACAGCCTCCTACGCGGGGAACTACGGTTTTTTAGTCTGTATTTTCATATAGCTGATAATCAAACCTCTATTTGTATGAAAAATTTTGGATCGAGATCTTTATCTCTTAAGTCCCAAAGGGACAGCACATATTTAGCCTGGGATACAAGGTCAGGTTCGAAAGATTTTTGCGAAGGGTGATTGGCAAAGGGTAATCTTTATCTCTTAAGTTCCGCAGGGACGGCACATAGTAGCCTGGGATGCAAGTCCCAGGTCAGGTATCAGTAGTCAATGGAGTGCTGTAAGTACGACACTGCATATACAAACCTGTTGTTTACATAAGAGAGGGTGTACCTACAGCACACCCTGGGTGGGGATTTACCTACCTGGGACTTGCATCCCAGGCTACTATGTGCCGTCCCTGCGGAACTTAAGAGATAAAGATTACCCTTTGCCAATCACCCTTCGGAATAATACTTTACCCCTTCAACTAAAACATATGTTCTTGCATCCCCCTTAAATTTTTAATTTTAAACGTTGGACTTTGAACCTTCAATCTCCTTTAAGCAAAACTATTTTTATTTCTAAAAATTTACTCTACCTTTGCTCCCCGAATACGAGGGGTGCTTGCCGGTGCTGTTCCACAGACCGCAGGCTGAGATTATACCCATATTACCTGATGCGGATAATGCCGACGAAGGAAATGAGGACAAAGGACGGCCGCCTTTGTACCGGTATACTTCTTCTACAAACACTCCTTATCCTATTCACAAACTATTACAAACTAAAAGTTTAAAGGATGAAAAGTGTATTTCTGATTTCTGCGGCGACTTTCCTGACCCTCGCCGCCAACAGCCAGGCACAGGCTGATCTTTCAACAGACTCTCTGAACGTTTCATTGGATGAAGTAGTGATCACCGCTACCAAAGTGGGGAAAAGTACTCCCGTGGCCTATAGCGACATTTCCCGGCAGGAACTATCCCGCCGGAATGACGGGCAGGGTATTCCCTATCTGATTTCCCAGTCACCTTCTGTGATCATGACCTCCGATGCCGGTACGGGGATCGGTTATTCCGGCTTCCGGATCCGGGGTACGGATGCCAGCCGTATTAATATTACCGTGAATGGAGTTCCGGTCAATAACGCGGAATCACAGACCGTATTTTGGGTAAACATGCCGGACTTCGCCTCTTCGGTTGAGAACATACAGATCCAGCGGGGAGCCGGAACCTCTACCAATGGGACTGCCGCATTCGGAGCCACCGTTGCCATGCAGACCCAACGTCCGGAAATGAAACCCTATGCGGAATATTCGGTTTCTGCCGGATCCTTTGGAACAGTAAAAAACACTGTGAAAGGAGGAACCGGACTGTTGTATGACCATTTTGTTTTTGATGCCCGTTATTCCAACATCCATAGTGATGGTTTTATTGACCGTGCCACCGCACAGATGAGCTCTTATTTTGTTTCCGCTGCCTTTTATGCAGACCATACCCTGATCAAGTTTCAGACATTCGGCAGCAAAGAAAAGACCTATCAGGCATGGACCGGCGTTCCTTCGGAGATGCTGCAAGTGAACCGGAAGTATAATCCCTGTGGAGCCTATATGGAAAACGGAGTCATGAAATTTTATGATAACCAGACCGATAATTACTGGCAGGAAAATTACCATCTGATCGCCAGCCAGGAATTAGGAGACCACTGGAATATGAACCTGACACTGCACTACACCCGTGGCGACGGATATTATGAAGACTACAAGGCCAATGCAAAATATAGTAGTTATAAACTGCCGAACTATACGGATCCGGAGGGGAATACTATTAGCAGGACTGATCTGGTGCGTCGCAAATGGTTGGACAATGATTTCTACGGAGGTGTTTACAGTGCGAATTACCGGAGTGAGAAATTACAACTGACCTTAGGGGGTGGGATCAATAAGTATGGTTGTGACCACTTTGGACGGGTTATATGGACCCAATCAGCCAACTTCCTGCCTCAGCCGGATTATGAATACTATCTGAACACCGGAAAGAAACTGGATTACAATGTGTATGCAAAGGCAAACTATCAATTCCTTCCTTTTCTGAACGGATACCTGGATTTGCAGTACAGAGGGATTGATTATACCATCCAGGGAAGTGATGACAAAGGGGGCGACCACATCGATGTAGATAAAAACTGGAACTTTTTCAATCCGAAAGTAGGATTGAATTACCAGCAGGGTGGCCACAATGCGTTCGTCTCCTTCTCGGTGGCTAACCGGGAGCCGGGACGGGACAACTTTACGGAAGCCGCGCCTAATGAGCATCCGACACATGAAACACTGTATGACTACGAAGCGGGATATAACTTTACCCATTCCCGTTTTCAGGCAGGTGTAAACCTGTATTATATGGATTACAACAATCAATTGATCCTGACCGGAAAGATCAGTGAGATCGGGGAAGCACTGACCAGTAATATCAAAGACAGCTACCGCATGGGTATTGAATTAATGGCTGGTGTGGAGATCACAGATTGGTTACACTGGACAGGAAACACCACCCTGAGCCGGAACAAGATCAAAAACTTTACGGAGTTTGTGGATAACTGGGGCACAGGTGGCCAGGAGGTATATGAATTAGGAACTACAGACATTGCCTTTTCACCGGATGTGATCGTAAACAGTATCTTTGATTTCTTCTATAAAGGATTTTCCGCCAGCTTCAGTTCCCAATATGTAGGACGTCAATATCTGGACAACACCTCTGATAAAGAGCGGTCTGTAAACTCCTATTTTGTGAACAGTCTGCGTCTGGGATATGTTTTCAAACCAGCGTTTATGAAAGAGATTGGTCTGGATATCAGCATTAACAACCTGTTCAACGAAAAATATGAAACCAACGGATGGGTTTATTCCTATCTGGAAGGGGGTGAACGCAAAAAAGAGGATGGTTATTTCACACAGGCCGGAACCCATGCGATGGCCCGTGTCACTTTTAAATTCTAACGATTGAATGGAAACAGCATTGGAATATTTCGGCGTAGCAACCGGGCTGCTTTATCTCTTACTGGAGATCAGGCAACACCGCTCCATGTGGGTGGTAGGGTTTATTACCTCCTTAGTCTACGTGTTTGTCTTTTTTTCCGCCAGGATCTATGCAGATATGGGTTTGAACCTATATTATACCGCCATCAGTTTGTACGGATTCTGGCAGTGGAACAAAAAACAGACTATTCCTTCCGCCGGTGAAGCTATTCAGGATCAGACCATACTTTACAGGCATTCCTCCTTCAGATTGTTGAGCGGTATTATATTGAGTATAGCAGTCATCTTCCTGGCTATCTATTTTTGCCTTGCCGTCTTTACCGACTCACCCATCCCTGCCGGAGATGCTTTCACTACAGCTGTAGGTATTGTCGCCACCTGGATGGTGGCCCGGCGGATCATCGAACACTGGATCTTCTGGGTAGTCGCGAATGCTGTTTCCATTTATCTTTATTACCTGAGAGAGTTATATCCCACTATGTTTCTGTACTTTTGCTACATGATGCTGGCTATTGCCGGCTGGTACACCTGGAAAAAGAAAGGAGTAAATACAAATGATAGCACCTTATAACTGTGTAATTGTAGCCAATGGGAGCTTTCCCACAGCAAAAGTTCCCCTGAAATTACTGAAAGAGGCGTCCGTGGTGATCGCCTGTGACGGTGCCATCTGTTCACTCCATAAGGCAGGGATTATTCCCCAGGCGATTGTAGGAGATATGGACAGTATACCGGAAGAGCTGCGGCTACACTATGCCAACCTGCTGGTAGAGATTGTGGACCAGGAAATCAATGATCTGACCAAAGCCGTCTTACAGGCCCGGAATATGGGACAGGAAGAAATCCTGATTCTCGGAGCAACCGGTCTACGGGAGGACCATACAGTAGGGAATATTTCCCTGTTGGCTGAATATATGCCTCATTTCCGGCGGGTAGAAATGGCAACCGATTTCGGATGGTTCACTTCACTTTCCACGCCCACTGAGTTCAACAGTTTCCCGGGCCAGCAGGTTTCTATCTTCTCCCTCAATCCACTAACCAAACTCACCTTTTCCGGCCTGCGATGGCCTGTCAAAGACCGCACGCTCACCTCCTGGTGGCAAGGTTCCCTGAATGAAGCCACCGGTGATCACTTTCACATCACCTTTGAAGGAGAAGCAAACCTGATCATTTTCCGGACTTATCCCTAACAGGGAGAGAATAAACAGCCCAATGATTCTTTGAACCAACCAACTGTACTGATAAGAACTGAATGCTTCGTTTCGTTTATTTTTCATAAGCTATGAAGTATTAAAAAAACCATTTTAAACCTGAGACGATGTTTGAGACGAACTTGAGACGAAAAAACGAGGCTTATCTCTCTGATTATCAGCAGGGATTTTAAAATACCCGGACGAACCTGAGACGATGTTTGAGACGCTCTTTATAATATAGAATAAATGTCTTAAGAAAAAAGAATAGAAAGCCTTCCGGATTTTTTCTAAAACAGCTTGATTCTCGCTTTTGCTTCTCTGTTCTTCCGGTTTAAAGATAAGGCCATAATCGCCAATTTGTATACTCGATTTTTTTACCAATATGGTGTTGATTTTCAATGAAGTATATTTTCAAACCCCTCTCAGAGCGGCAAAATCGGGGTAAAATTTATTTTCTATATTTTCTCTACTTCTCGGACGTAATAGTTTAGCCAAGGCCGATCTTCGATGGCAATCAGTGGTGATTGCATTATTTTATTTAACTGAAAACCAGACTATTGAACGTGAGAATTTGGCTATAGATGGACGTGAGGATCTGCGATCCCCTTCGACGAAAAATCTCCTTCGACGAAGAAAAGAAAAAGTCTTCTTATCTACTCACTCCTTTGACTACTTTAACTACTCATATTCCATAATCTCCCATTTCATCGCAAAAAAGGTACTTTTTTATCCTTTCTCTATCCCTTTCTATGCTATTGACATAGGGATGTGAGGGGCAGGGATATCCCTATGTTACGGCTTGTGAGGTATAGATGTTAGGGCTGTTAAGGTATATATGCCGGCAAGGAGCCTTGCCGGAAAACAAGTTGTACCCCCATTTTAATATAGCTTTGAATGACTTATCAGTTTCCCGCGTAGGCGGGAATCGTATGAGCACCGGCACTTTCAATCCTTTTGTAGTAGGAGAACCGTTCCTTCCTTTGCGGTCCCCGCCTGCGCGGGGAACTGGTACGTTTTTCTTTTATAGACGTTTATATTTCTTGTCAAATCTTCCGGTGACCACTGCTCCGGAAATCTTCCTTCAACCCATCCCTGAACCTCTAACCTTAAACTTTAAAGTTTTCCGGAAGGGAATTATTGCTGGCTTCTGTTACTGCGATTGGAGCTTGTGCCTGTATTGGAATTTGAATTATTATTTCCCGGAGTTACGGTTGTCCGGTCCGGAGAGCGGTTTGTATCCGGAGGAGATGGATTCTGAATTCCGGGAGAGGTATTGTTTCCGGTACCGGGACGGTTTGTATTGCCGGGACGATCGGTATTCCCCGGATTGGTTGTTCCCGGACGGTTATTGTTGTTATAATTGGGGCGGTTATTATAAGGAGGACGTCCATAATAAGGAGGCCGGGGATCCCGTGAATACATATAGATCGGACGTCCATAGGGAGGGAAATAAGCCGGATAAGGAGAGGGATAATACTGTACTTCATCATATAAATACTCATACCCGGTCAGATAGTCATCCCAGAATTCCAGGGCATACATTTCTCCTCCGGAAGTCCAGTAACCCAACACTTCCTGATACCCTTCATCCGTTTCACGGACTGCAATTAAACGATCCGGCGAACCGGCTATATTTTCTACCTGTGCTTTGGTCATACCGGTCCGCAAACGATCAATATTCAGCGAACGCCTGGTTCCACATACCACTAACAGAACAGCTATTATTGTCAGACAAACAATCTTCTTCATTTTACTCAATTTTGGCGTTTATATCCTCTGTGCCATAGTTCTATGGTTCCATGAAACAGAGAAAAAGGAAAGATTGTTTGCAAATAAAAGAGAAAAGAAAATCATTTTATGGATTAATAAGTAGTAATCCTGGGCAAAGTTGCCGGAAAACGAAATGGGCTGCAATACCTATAATTATGTATTTAACCGGGGAAATTGAACCTATTAGGTATTTTGATGTTAATTTTCTGTTACCTAATAGAAAACCTATCTTTTTTATATAAAAAACATTATTTTTGTATGCAGAAAGATGAGAGATGCTAAAAAATACCTGAGCTTCGGACTCCCGTTGTTATTTATAACGTATCTGGGATTCCTGATCGCGTTCACTCACGTACACATCGTGAACGGGGTTACTATTGTGCACTCTCACCCCTACCAGAAATCAGCAGACGGCACTCCGGCCGAACATGAACATAATTATGCGGAGTTCCAGTTGCTTCATCAATTATCTGTGATTGAAATTACCGGGGCAGCCCTTATCCTGTTCCTTTTAGCGGCTCTCTTAACCGCCGCACAGGTAATTTCCCGTGATCCGGTCTATCCGGATTATTTACTTCCCATCATTGGGAAACTCTCTCTCCGGACTCCTCCCGTTGCATGATAAATAAATGGATAGCCGAAAATCCGCCTGACCGGATTTCCCTGTCCTCTGTTCGTTTGTCCGGGTACATGATCCGAACAGACGGCCTATCCCGTATAAGGAGAATCAAAAAGTAGTCAAAGGAGCGAATGAGTTATCTCTCCCTTTGCTCCATAGTAGTAAGTAGATTTTCTATTTTACTTCATGAACTACTTTCACTCCTTTCCCTATTTATTCAATTTATTTATCAATGCATATTGTAATGAAAAAGATCCTTACTCTTATTATATGCCTGTGTTGTGCCTATACCACGTTATGGGCAGCAGGCAATCCGGATTTAAATGATTCGGACGCCAATGTCATTGGCCACGTATTAGACAAAGAAACCGGCGAACATCTTTCTTATATTAATGTCATTCTTCAGGGTACGACGATTGGTACGACGACTGACAATACCGGACATTATTTCCTTAAACATCTTCCTGAAGGAAACTTTGTACTGGAATTTAAGGCGTTAGGCTATAAAACCGTCACCGAAAAAGTTACCCTGAAAAAAGGGGTTACCTTAGAGATCAATGTGGAACTGGAGGAAGACCGCATTGCATTAGATGGTGTAGTGGTGTCCGCCAACCGGGGGGGACCACCCGAAGACTCGCTCCTTCCTTAGTAAACGTCCTGGATGCCCAGGTATTCACCAAAACAAATTCGGTAAGCCTTGCTGACGGGCTTGGTTTCCAACCGGGAGTCCGGGTGGAAACCAATTGTCAGAATTGCGGCTTTCAGCAAGTCCGCATTAATGGCCTGGACGGCCCATATACCCAGATACCGATTGACTCGCGTCCTATTTTCAGCGCACTTTCAGGGGTATATGGGCTGGAACAGATTCCCGCCAATATGATCGAACGGGTAGAGGTGATGCGTGGAGGAGGATCTGCCTTATTCGGTTCTTCCGCCATTGCCGGAACAATCAATATTATCACCAAAGAACCTCTGCGGAATTCCGGAGAACTGGCACATAATATCACCTCCATCAGAGGAAGTTCAGCTTTTGACAACAATACCACCTTGAACGCTTCCTTAGTTTCTGACAACAGTAAAGCCGGATTATATATCTTCGGTCAGAACCGTCACCGTTCCGGATATGACCACGATGGGGATGGATATACAGAGTTACCTAAACTACAAAGCCAAACCGTTGGTTTCCGGTCTTACCTGAAAACCAGTACCTACAGCAAACTGACTTTTGAATATCACCATATGAACGAGTTCCGCCGGGGTGGGAATATGCTTAACCGCCCGCCCCATGAAGCGGATATTGCCGAACAACTGGAACACTCGATCGATGGAGGGGGTATTAAGTTTGATGCTTACTCGAAAGACTATAAACACAAAGTAAGTGTGTATACTTCTGCCCAGAACACAGACCGTAACAGCTATTATGGAACAGGACAGGACCCGAATGCCTATGGAAAAACAACGGACCTGACCTGGATGGCAGGATCACAGTATATTTACAGTTTCGATGAACTACTCTTTATGCCGGCGGATTTTACGGCCGGACTGGAATATAGCTTTGACCATCTGAAAGATGAAATGCTGGGTTACAACCGTTTCACGGACCAGAAGGTGCATATTGAAAGTTTCTTTTTCCAGAATGAGTGAAAAAATGCCCGTTGGAGTTTCCTGATCGGTGGCCGTCTGGATAAACATAATATGATCAGCAACGCAGTCTTTAGTCCACGGGCCAATATCCGTTACAATCCGACTCCGGATATCAATATCCGTGCCAGCTACTCGAGTGGTTTCCGTGCTCCTCAGGCATTTGATGAGGATATGCATATCTCCGCTGTGGGAGGTGAAGTGGCCCTGATTGAACGTTCCCCGGATCTGAAAGAGGAAAAATCCCAGAGTGTCAGTGCTTCTGTTGATTTTTATCAACGCTTCGGAGGCGTTCAACTGAACTTTTTAGTAGAAGGTTTTTATACCAACCTGAGTGATGTCTTTGTGCTGGAAGACATAGGCCATGACAAACAGGGAAATCTGATCAAAGAAAGACGGAATGGGGCCGGGGCAGAAGTCATGGGATTGACCTTAGAAGCCCGTACAGTCCTCAATTCATGGCTCCAGTTGCAGGCCGGTGCCACTTTCCAGCGAAGCCGTTACAAGGAAGCTGAAAAATGGAGTTCGGATGACGAGGTTCCGGAAGAAAAGAAAATGTTCCGTACGCCGGACACCTATGGATATTTCACCGCCACCCTCA
>Ga0192241_10415_pt1 | contig 21070 bp, 16 predicted proteins | sample Koala_Koa27_I3_FD_131239 | JGI IMG/M metagenome (GOLD analysis project Ga0192241, IMG submission 131239) | Enriched cells from koala feces incubated with labeled cellulose particles, San Francisco Zoo, California, United States - Koala_Koa2-7_I3 ... | reverse complement strand
CAAACACAGGGACCCATAGCAAGAGAACAATTCACGGCCTGGGCCCCGGGGCCTACAGCCAGGGATTCGCAAGCACCGGCTTTTGCGCCAAGAGTTCCGATACCGCTTCCTGTAATACCAAATACACCAGGCACAGTTTAACTCGTCGAGTCCGTAGTTGTCGCCGTTCGGGTCGGTGTATAGTTACGCAAAGCAAACCCTTCCAAACGAGCTACGGTCTTGTCCGCAATCTTATCTTCGCGGATAACATCGCGGAGCGTTACGTTTTCGCGGGTCAAGCGAGCGTTTTCTTCAACCAGGGCCTGGTTCGTCATCTTATTTTCAAGTTGGTCGAACCGCTGGTTCAGAAGAAGAAAGCCGTCTTTTTGTCCCTGCAAAACGCGGGATTCAAGGGCATTGCGCGCGTTTTCCGCTTTCAGTGCTTCAAGCTCGATTTTGGCGCTCATCAAGCCGTTGCCTTCCTTCACGTCTCGGGCAACATTATCCACACGATTCACAATGCCAGCCACAGCTAGGTCAAGTCGCGCCGCCGCATCACGGACGGTATCCCCAACGTTACGGGTAACGTCGGCAATACGGTCTCCTTGATTGCGGGTCGCCGAAATGACGTTAGAAATGGATTCACACAGCCAGGTCTGAAGCTGCTGGAAGCCAAGGGAAGAAGCAGCGCGGGCATCGGCAATACGGTCGTGGAGCCCCACGATTTCCTCCGTATTGGTTCCGGCCAGCGTGGCAAAGTCCGTTTGCTGCCCTCTGTTCAGACCATTCCAGCCGCCGCCCGCGAAAAGGAACAACAAGAGGAAAACGAAGATAAACATCCCTTCGCCTCCCCAGTTCTTGTCGTATCCTTTCTCTCGGGCAAGAGCCATGAGGCCGGGCAAATCCATTCCCTTGTTGCCCTGCATAAGGGCCAAGAGTCCGGCAATATCGCCCATATCCTTATCCTTTACGGTCTCGTTGACCGTGTTTGTTAAGTCGGCCATTTTCTCTGCCAAATTTTCGACGGAACGGCCAACAGTTTCCGCCTCGTATGTCATAGGCACCTCCTTTTCGCTCAATCGCCGCGAGGGCTTATGCCTGCGGCAGGCTAGAAAGCCCTCCGGCAGACTTGAACTTCTTTCTTTATATACAAAAGAGGGAAGGGGTCAAGATTTCAGCCGTGCCGCCACTCGTTGCTGCAGGGCCTTTAATTCTTCCCCCTTGGCTTGCATTACCTTTACGACATTTTTCATTTCGTCCAAAAGCGGCAACAGCTTTTCCAGCGATTCGACGTATTTTTTAGCCGCTTCTTCGTCGTAAGGCTTGGGCTCGTATTGCTTCAACGGCAACGCCTGCGGCAGGCTGTTTTTATTGACTTTAATCATTGTTTTCTTTTCCTTCGACGTCATCTGTTCCAGTCCCAGCGGCATCTTCTTCAGCCCCAGCGGCGTTTGAGCTGTAGCGTTCTTTCCGCGAAACATAGAAGTTAACTTTCGGAATACTGCTCTGCAACGAACAGCCGCCATAGACGTTATAAATGGCCGCCGCGTAGTATCCGGCGGGCCAGCAAGTCGGATATGACCCGGCCTCCGCCACGGCTTCTCCGCTTCCGTTTTGGCTCGCGGCAGCGAAGCAGGTGTAGAGTTCCGTGTTGGCGCAAATCGGGCCGCAAGCTTCATAGCGAGCGAATTCGCACCACGCCTGCGGTGAACTTTGTTCTTGGCTTCCCTCATCAAGCCCATCGGCGATTGAGATATCCTCCCGCGTCAATCGCTGATACGTATCGGATTTATAGATAGCGATAGTCACGCCATTGCCATAGCTGCTGTCTGTGCCCGCCCCTTCAGGCATATTCTGGTCAATGGTGATGCGCACTGGAATTGAGCTGCTGTCAAAGCACAGGTCGCTCTTCAGCCGGTAGGTGGGGGATATCGGACCCCAGAGATAACAATGTTGCTCAATCGCCGCAAGGGTTTGTAGAGCTGTAGCGACGCCGCTGTTTTCTCCTTGGCTTCCACTCTCCTCATTGCCGCTTTCTTCTTGGCTGCTACCTTCCGCCTCGTCGTCTTCGCCGCTGTCTGCAGCTCCCGGCAGGGGCGACATCGGTTCAAGTTCCGTCACCGGCTCATTGGTAAAGAACGGCAGGTGTTCGCTGGTCCAAATGTTGTTCAGCACAGCGTTGTTCGAAACGCCGCACCCGCAATTCCAGTTTAGTCCATCCCAGCTCCAAAGGGTATAAGCACAGCTGGCATCGCCACCGACAGCCAAATAAAGGCCGTGGTCGGGGAGATGCAGCCCGGCACAAAGAGTTCCGCCAAACTCCGTAGAATACTTCCAGGCGTTTCGTGGTGAAGCGGTGCAGGCCGTGCCGGAGCCAAGAGCAACAAACCCTTCACGCGTCCCGTAGATACAAGTAACGCCACCATCACCTAAGCCTTGCAGCACCTGAGCAGCGGTTTGCCAATAGCCGGAAGACGGGCAATTCGCGGCGTATTCAACCTGACCGCAGGCGTCCGCAATCACCCAGTATTGCCCGTTACCGGCGATTGCCGTGACGTTGGAGATATTATTTATGCAAGAACAGGAACACACTCTCTGCCGACACTTCGGGGCGGGAGCGCTTTCTTCTTGGCTTGGGCCACCATCCTCATCATCTGACTCTAGCCAGGGTAGGGAAGAAATCGAGGCCCACGTGCCTCCCGTAGAGCAACAGAACAACCCATTGCAGGTCGCCAGTACCAGGGCGTCGTCGGTTGCGGCAAAAGTGTACGGGTCGCCGAAAAAAGATTGCCAACCATTACTATTGCTATCACCGTCACTGCCATTTTTAATATAGCAATCCCAGGTCAAGCCGCCATCTGTAGAACACATGAGCGTCCCTGCCGGGGGCGTGGCATCCTCTTGTTCAGTCGCCGAAGCCTTCGCGGCGATTGAGCGATTTTCTTCTTGGCTTTCCTCTTCCAGCTCGCCGTTCCCGTTGCCGCCTTCTTCCTGGTTATTGTCTTCCAGCTCGTCATCTGTGCCATTATCTTCAGTCTTCTGCGGAGCAGTAAACGCCCACAGCGTATCGCTTGTTGCGACAATCCGTTGCCCCCGGAGACATTCGGGCAGCTGCTCTGCGGAGCCGCTTTCTTCTTCTGCCTGCTGTGAGTATGAGGACCAGCTTCTTCCCAAATCATCAGAATGATAAACACATCCGGACGTAGAGGTTGCATAAAGACGTGTGGTGATGTCCCGCTGATATACCTCCGGCTCCCAGCCCTCACGGCCCCAAAAGCTTTCCGTCCAGGCGTGTAGTTCCTGGCATTTATACAGGCAAACGCCTTCGCAGATTTTTACGAATTTCGCGCCATAGTAGCAGGTCTCTTGCAAGACGTTTGTACAAATGCAGCCACCAACTTCTTCAAAATATTTCGGAGAAAGAACCAGGCCGTCAATGGCGAGGTGCAGTGTGTTGGTATCCTTGAAATAACAGACATCCCCCGGCAGGGTTAGACAAGAGCCGCCGGAGTATGCCGAATTAAGCACGCAATAGCCCTGCGTGGGAAGCTCGTTTGAAGTGAACGTTGCGTAGATAGAGTTAAGTTCGGTTATTGCATCTTGAAAGGTGCTCCAGTTTTCAGTCGTGCCGACGATTTCCAGGGCGTCTTGAATAAGGCTCTTGGTCTGCGCGATTTCTTCGTCAAGCCCGTCAACGATGGCCTGAAGTTTGTTCGTTGTTTCTTCAATAAAGTTATTTAACTCATTTGTCTTGTTTTCGAAGTCCTTATTGGCGACGTCAATGGCAGCTTGTAAATCATTGTTTGCGTCTTCAATCTTATCATCCATCTCCTGGAGCTTAACATTAAACGCTTCCGTTCCCAGGAACATGGCCTTAATGTAAACCTGCTGGCCCTGGTACATGTTGATTTTAAACCGGATTTGTGAGGACTCGGTGCCATACTTACCGATTTCACTAAAATGTATGTCGGGCGTTAAAGCCAACCCGTCAACCGTGACAAGAAGCTGATGGGTCGTGGGGTAATACGTAAAGCCGTCATTAAACGTATAAACCCATTCGCCTTCACTGTCAATAATGTGTGTTTTGTCAACAGTGAAGGAGGTTTCCTTCGATTGCACATAACTCGTTTCGCCAAGATACCCCATGGTCAGATTGTAATAATACAGGGCCTGATTGTAGAGTTCCGTTAAAGTGGCAATGGCATTATTCACAAAGGCCGCGCCAGAAAGGAGTTCTTCGTAGACTTCTTCTGGCGTCTGGGTGCTGGAGTTCGGCACTTTGATGGAGCGCGCGGTGGCGTCAAGAAGTTCCTGTCGCTCGGCGGCATCTTCATCAAACCGGTCTTCTATCTCGTGCGCGTCAAAACGAGAGCCAGAAAGATATTCGTCCTCCTGTAAAAAGTTTCCTTCGCGCACGATGGCAAGATTTGTGCCGGAAGCCGGAGGGTTTTTAAAAATTACCGCGCCGCCATAATTATCGTCGTTTAGCGTGACGGTCGTTTGCTGCGTAATGTTCGTTTCCGTCCAGGACGTTGCAGAATCGGAACAATAAACAACGACCTGCTCTTCGCCCCAAACCTTGAAGGGGAAGGAAAAGCAAGTGGTGCGGTCATCGCCTTGATAGTTAACGCGGCGAACTATTGTATCAAGAGTCATACTATTACCTCACAAAGGTTCCTGGGTCGAGCCAGAACATCTGGTTTTGTTCCCGTTCGATGCGCCGCTTCATACGGGAAATATAGCCAGGGTTCAGGCTTTCATAAAGATTATATGCGATTAAATAATCAAATGCGCCTTTAAAGTAAAACAGGTTGTTCCCCGGCACATGGCTCCAGAGCGTGCGGAACGTATTTGCCGCCTTTGCGTCGCCGTTCATAAGGTCAACATACAAATTGTAGAAACTTTCCAACGAACTGGCGGTTGGGCCCAAAAAGGTAGCCAGGGGTGAACCGCCAAACCGGTTCTTGGCGTTCCCTAATTCGCTAAAAAGAAAGTCTCCGTAAATACCGAGCCCGCCGCCTTGTGTCAAAGCCTGCACCCATGTGCGCGCGTCTGCGGGGTCACGCGGTGTTTTCCCCGCAGCCAATTGTTTGACGCTGTGGGAAAGATACCCGAAAAGCGTCATTGCGGCAATCTGCCGCATCAGATGCCCCGTCTCACCATATTGGTTGCGTACAAATTGCCTTGCTAATCCTTCAGTGAAACTTTCCGCACCATAACCGTACACTTCCCGCGACAGAAAGCGGTTCGCATATTCAAAACCAAAGGCTTTAAATTGCGCGATGAAGCGGAAAAATTCACCAGGGATAGTTCCCGCACTGAGTCCCTGTCGTAGCGTAGCCCGGGTTTTGGCAGAAGACTCAATGACCGCGTCACCGATGCCGTCCGAAAAATAGGTGCGAAACTGGTCCTGAATTTCTTCTCGCAAAGCCAGGATAGAAGAAGGCGTCACCCCTCTTCCTTGGTTTCGCAAGTAATTTGCGAACATTTCATCCGGCACGGTTTCAATGCCGTCAGGTGTCAGATAGTGCCGCCCGTCTGCCGCCTTCGTTTCGCCGCGCCGGATAATTTCCCACTTTCCTTCATCAATGCCGTAGAGCGAAAGAGCGCGTTGCCGTTTATGTGCGAGCCTCGCCCAGGAGTTATTTTTTTGTCTGGCTAAATCGTGCGAAAGCATTAACCCCGCCGAGGCCTTTTGCGTATCCGTCCACCAAGAAAGACCGGAGAGGCGGAAGAAAAGGTTTTGAATCCCGTTCAGCCTGTTGTTAATACCCCCCGCGTCCAGGCCGCCATTCGACATGCGGGCTGCTATTGCCTGCATTGTGGAGTCAAAGTACACGCCAAGAGAAGCAAGGATGCGCTGTTGTTCCGCGCTGCCACGCCCTTTGCCAAGCCCGCGAATGGCAGCAAGCATGTTTTCGCACCAGCCGCCCGCGCCGCGATAGGCAAGGGCCCCAGCCAGGTTCGGGATATCGGAAAAGGCGGAGATGACCGCACCGCCAAGCTTCGTTACGTTTTCAAAGACGCGGACATTGCGGCCGACTTGCGCAAGCGAGGGGTTCCCCTCAATGTTGATGGTATTGTCAACCTCTTTCATTTGATTGCGGATACGCTTGCTATCTATCGCACGAACGCCCTTATCGTCTCCTACTTTTAAAAGCGCGTTCGTGGCTTCACGCTGCAAGCTCTCAAGCCCCGCCTGCGGGCTTGGCCCTAAAACCTGCATAAGCGCGGTGTTTTTGGCAGCCCGATCAAGGCCATGCACAATGGTCTCCGAAAGCTTCCCCGTGCCGTATTTTTCCTGATAGCCAAACCAGGCATCGGCATCCTTAAAAATGAATACGCGTTCACGGCTTGCCCGCGCCGCCGCGCTTCCGATGCGGCTCGTTCGCGCAAGTTCGTTCGCCATGGTGTTTTGACGGACGTGTTTGCCCGTAGACATAACGGTATATGAATCGCGCAAAAACTTTTCGCGTCCAGCAAGGTCGTTCAGATACGCCCCATCCGCCGTTCTCACCCAATCAAGGCTTTCATTCATGAGACCCGTCCAGGCTTGGCTGCCGCCTTTACGGATGCGATACGCGTCATGGGTTTGCCGTGCGATATAGCCGGGAAGACGCCCAATCCAGGCTCCAGCGCGATTTTCTTTTACCCTGGCCTTTTCCTGAATACGATATACCACTTCGGCAATTTCCATGGCCATTTTGGGGCCATTGTATTTTGGCGCGTCGGGATTGTTCATGGTATAGAGAGCACGCGCAATTTCCCGCTGCAAGGTATTTGTGCGAAAGGCCCGGAAATGCGCGGGAGAAAGCCTGTTTAATTCCGCCGCGAGCTCTCCTCTATACTGGCCGGAAAGCCCGACGCCCAAGGAATCAACAGACATATGGCTGCCCTCGCGGACATATTTAGAGCCAACAAGAAGGGCCGAGATACCATCACCCTCTTTGCCCCTGAAGGTATTTAGCACATACCCCAGGTTTTCTACGTTTCGGTTGCGTTGGAGCCTCAAGGCCCGGTTTCGGGCAAGTTCGATAATTCGGTCTTTATTAATTTCTTCCGCTATAGCATTAAGAATTTCACCATCATCCATGCCTGCGGCGCGCTTTTCGACAGCAGACTCATAGAGCGTCGTGATATCCTCGGGGTTTAGCCGTTCGGGACCGGGAGAAGCCAAGGAAAAAGATTCCTGCACCTCGCCCTGTTTTACGGCGTCAAGGATTTCCGGCATTACGGCGTCGGCGACATCATATTGCAAAAGCCTGGCATCAGACTCGGCGATTGCCCCTTCAGCCTCGGCTATGATATTCCGCGCTTCCTCTGAAAGATTTGCTTCGCGCGAAACAAATGTAGCAAAGTCCGCGTCTGCATTTTGGATACCTTCACGAAGCTCGGCAACTTCCGGCGTTCCGGCACTCCGCGCAATCTCCGCATCCGGCATTATTCTCTTGGCTTCAGCGGCTATCGAAACTTCAGGTTCGCGCGTCAGAATATCGCCGACCGCATAGGTAAAATTTCGTTCCGCTTCACTGAATGGCACGGTCAACATGTCGTTGAAAACGTTTCTCATTTGCGGAGAGATTTCAAGGCCCGCCGCGTCCGCGCTTGAGTAAACATCAAGAAAGAAGCCTTTCATGGAATCAAAGGCGGGCTGCAATGCAGCAGATGGAGCTCGGCCCTCCATAAGGAACGCTTCCCCGGCGCGGGCGAATTTTTCTTCCTGGCTTCTTGTCCAGGCCTTTCCCGGCCTTGCTCCGACAAAGTCTTCCATCTGCACATAACGCGCGCGAATAGCGTCGGACGCGCCGGGCGCATGGGCGGCTTCCGCCATTTCCCTCCGAAAAATATGAAACATCTCATGTGGGGCGGTCGTCGCGTCGGAATTTTGGAAGAAGGTGATGACGGCCTTTCCTTCGTCAAAGGAGACTGCTCCCCGCGCTCCTGCGGAGCTTTGCGATTCTGCGGAGCCTAGCGGCATCTGAGACGGAGATTCAAGCCTTTGTCCTGTTGAAGACATATTAGAGCCCAGCGGCGTCTGAGCTTCACCGCGAAACTCCACGGGGTTGCGCTCATAATAATCGAGAACCGACCGGCCCGTATCGACGGCCCACCGCCTAGCGTTGGCGTCAAAAAGCGCGGCATCGGCCTGCGCCCATTGGCGAGCCAAGCTTTCATCAAGATTTGGATTCGCCCGCATTCGTGCTTCAAAATTGCGCTGTTCAAAATCCTGTCGGTACCAATCGGTGGCATGAATAGAATCGGGGGTCGCGTTCGGATGCCGCCAATGATGAACCATCCCTGCGATTGGATGGAGTGTTGCGCCCATCATGGAGCCAAAGAAAACATTCGTAAGAGAATCAGCCAGGGAATAGTCGGCCTGAGCGGCGGTCATTCCTGAATAAACAAGCGGCTCAACCATGGCCGCGCCGATCGCCCCTTCCACAGCCCCTTGTCGCGCAAGAAGGCCTGCGCGCGTCCAACCGGTTGCGGAAGCGATCGCCGTTTGGCGAGCCGCATTTCGAGCCAGGAGAGAAGTTCCCACCGCGCGGGTCGCGGGAATGGCGCGTAACGCCGAAATGCCGCCACGGAAAGCGAGGCCGGGGACAAAAGCGGAACCTATATTTATGGGGTCAACAAAGCTCCCCGCAAGTCCACCGGCAAAACCTGCCGCATTGTTGACAAAGCCGGAAGCGCGGGAAGAAACGTTTTGCCGCCAAATTTCTTCACCTTTTTGTTCCAGCATGAGTTGCAAATGCTCGCGGGAATACCCCTCGGTGGGGGTAATAACGCCGATTAGCCCCGCCTCTTCTATCATTCGGCCCTGCTCTTCAAGGCTTATCCTTTCTCGAAACGGCTCAAACCGGCTATAGAGATTTCGCGCTCCTTGCACGGGGTTCGTAGCCAAGGCGTGAGAAAATCCATTGGCGAAAAAGTCGAGCGTCCCCGGCTCCCACATGTCGGCAGAAAAGGGGACAATCTGCTTAAGTTCCGGCGTTTCCGTGAAGAAGGGCATTACCGATTTCTCCTAAAAAGCCTGGGATAATCAAGGGCCATAGAAGTCAATCCCTTGGAACATAATCATCTGGTTTGTCCGAATGCGACGGGCTTCCGCTTCGCGGTCAGCCAAAAGAGAAGCCAAGGAAGAAAGTTCATCCCAGGTTCTTTCTATCGGCTTGCCGTTTTTGTCGCGAACAAGGATACCGTGAATAAAAAGTCGTGCCGCGCTCTCATCCTCGTTAACCAGCCATTCGCCATTATCCTGAAGATCGTGCTGCATGGCCTGCAACTGTTTTTTATGGCTCCCGCCTTCCCTCACGGGGTAGAGCGTATGCAAGAGATGTTCTTCGATATCTTCGGGATTTCCGGCAACATTATTCAGTAAGCAGCGACTCCCTTGCATAACGGCGGCTGCGTCGATTGTTTTTCCTTGGCTATCCACCTTTGGAATACGCAAAGAACCGGCAACGGTATATCTGTCGGTAAACCGCGCCGTCGCATCCGATACAGCGCTCCCGACGCTTTTCCCGTCTCGCATATACAGAAGGGCAAGAACGCGAACAGAATCCTGTAGGCTTACCGCTGCATCCGTATGATAGCCGAAGGTTCGTGCAAATTCCTCGAGTTCAGAATGTAAACGATCTTCAAAATCCGTATTGGCCGAGCCCGTGAGCCCCAACACATTCTTGGTGTTTTTAACGAACTCGGGGTCCCTTAAAGCATTCCACATTCGATTGCCATCACCGGTGTTTCGTATCATATACGCATGCTGTGCCGCCGCCGGGAGGTTCCCGCCCTGTTTGGAGCAAAGTTGCCGCTGCACGTCAAGGCCATAGGAGCCCACACTTTCCATGATTTGCGCAAGTTCATCTAAGGGGGCGTTGGAGGCGTTCATTGTGGCGGCCATATTGAGAATATCCGCTTGTGAAAAAAGGTGCGTAAGCGACATGCCGCGCTTCCCAGCGGCCGCCGCCGATACCTGTGCGTATGCCTGAACGCTATCGGGATTTATGTCATTAAACATGGCCTCCCGCGCTCTGGCAACGTCTTCATCGCGAGAAATAAGATAGGCGGCGGGATCCTGCGCGCGAGCGGCCAATTCTTGGTTCATCGCGTTCACCACCAATGTATAAACGGAGTCCTTGATTTTGCTGCCAGGTCCCGCACCGGGGCGGTTATCGATAGTCCAGTGGTACATATCCTCGTTCGTCATATCCTTCATATCGCGAAGGTGAGTATTCGCTTCCCTCGCTTCCGTATACTTAAGGTATTCCCGCCCGCCACGTTCTTCGCCGTAAGCGTCTATAAATTCAGACTTTGCAAAATTGCGATACCCTGAAATATCTTTTCCTTGCAACGCGTCATTCTGGAAGTCATTTTGAAGGTTCGTAAATGCAACCGCGCTTTCTCCCTTCCGCTGTTTTTCGGCATTGGCAAGGGCATTACGCATCCAGACTTCGTCTTTCGTTGTCAGTTGGTTTTCATCGGAAGGCCTTGAGCCAAGGAGAAAATCAACATATCGCAACGTTTCGTTTGGAATCTTTGCCGGATCCGCCCCCGCCGCCAACCACTTCTTGACGTTCCCCGGCCCCCAGTTGTAGGCCATAAGCGCAAGACGTTCGTCGCCGTTGAAAGTATCAAGCATTTTTTTAAGGTACTTCGTGCCACCACGGACATTCTGCTCCGGGTCGAAAGCGTCCGTAATGCCCATCTCTTTGGCTGTTGCGGGCATAACCTGCATAAGGCCGCGCGCGCCGGCCCTCGATGTAGCATTGAAATTACCGCGACTTTCCTGCCAAATGACGGCCTGAACAAGCTCGGGATCAACGCCTTCTTCCTTGGCTATTCTTTCCGCCAGGATAGCGACACCCTCAGGAAGCGGCGAATGTGGGCGAACAGTATTGCCGCCTTTGCCTAAAGCGTCGTTTAAAACTCTTCGAGCCCCACCGATATCTTTGGTGGCAAGAGCCATGGTAAACGCGCCGCGCTTCGCGCCGCTGATGACCTCTTTGAATGCGGCTGCCTTTGCCTCTTCGTTAAATCCCTGACGATCAAGCTTACGCCCTTGCGAAGAAAGGGCCTCCCCTACCCAGCGGTTTAGCTCTTCAGGGTCATTATAGTTTTGCGCGGCCAGGTTAAGAGCGTTTTCGGTTGCCGCGTCATCATTGCGATCTTCAAAGAGCCGCAACTGATTCATGGAGTGCTGTTGCAGCTTGATAGACTCGCGTGAAGTAAAGTCACGCATCTTCCGCTCATACAGCCGCATTGCCAAGGGGTTAAGCTGCTTTTCCGCTTCCCCGCGCAAATCTTGTGCTTCGGATGCAAATTCATTCACTACGGAGAAAGAATTTTCGCCTTGGCGGGAAAGATATCCATTCTCACCGGAGGTAGATTGATTGAGCTGTTGGATATGAAGGGTGGAAAGCTCTTCAGCTTTGGCCGCAGAATAGTGCGTATAGATTTCCGCTCCGGCTCGGCTAAGCACGGAAAGGCCCGCGCCAAAGTGGCCCATATTTCGCCAATAATCCTGATTGGCCTGATCAACAGCCACAGAACCGGCAGCGGCGATACGGGCGGAAGAATCGTCAAGACGAGCGGTCGTGCGAGAAACATACGGAGCTTCGCTTTGCTGTGGCCGCCGAATGTTCGGGGAACGACCCCTGATAGTCATACCTTCATAAACTGGCATTTAGTATTCCAATGGTTCGTACGCGGTGTCCGCTTCTGTGTTGAACGTAAGCCCCGCATGATATTCTTCAGTTGTTATTGGTGCGGCGTTAAACCAGCAAAGAGCCAGGCTGTCGCTTTTGTCCGGTGACCGGCCTATTTTCTCTTTGATTTTGTCTTTCTTGAGCAACAGCATTTTCCCTGTTGACGTGAATTCGTATTCTTGCGCGGCGAGTTCCTCAGCCAAGAAAGAGTCATCGGGGAGCTTTCCTCCGGCTTTAAGCCAGTCCGCCAACTCTGTATACATCTCGGCCCGCCGGTTCACGAATTTGTCCGCCTTTATCGCCCGAGCTGAAGCTAAGGCTTCCGCCACGGGTATCCCAAGCTCTCTAAGTCTATCAACAAGTCCGGCCCCTACGCCGATTGCGTCCACGAACAACACGGCGGGTTTCTTTTCGTTGTAGAGCGAGACGACGCGCCCGCACAAATCGGTTAGGCTTAATCCCTTGTATACCAGTTGCGGATGAACAACGAGCCCTTGCCGGAGGGTAATGACGGAGCTGTCATCCCCGTAGCGAGCCACGTCCACGCCAACTATCAACGGCGAGTCCTTCCAGATGTGTTCTGGGCATTCTCTTCCCATGGCTTCTTGGATTAAAGCCAAGGGGATAAGCGCCGTCGCTGCGGCAACATTAAAGTCGCACAGAAATTCACGGGCAAAGGCGTCCGGCCCCAACTCGGTCTTAATACGTTCCACTTCTTCAGGGTCAAGCACGTTCGTTTTGCTGATGGGGTATGAGGCCGCGAACCAATCCGCGTTTTCCTCCTTTTGAGCCAAGGAAAAAAGGTCACGAAAAAGATTGGGCCCCTGCGGCGTGCCGATGAAGAGACAGCGCCCGTCGCGGTCGGCCAGACTCGGGCGGACAACTTCCTGCCAGACTTCAGCTTTGCATTGAGCAACTTCATCCATCACTACGAAGTCGTAGTAAAGGCCTCTCAGCGCGTCAGGATTATCCGCGCCAAACAGGCGGATTTTTGCCGAGCCGTTACAAGACGGCAAGGTTATCGATAATTCAGACTCATTAACGGTTCGGGGGAGCACCGCCGTATAATGTTTTGCATATTCCCAGGCGATGCTTTTGGCTTGCGTTCGAAACGGCGCGATAAAAGCAAAATGCCCAAAAGGTTTATCACAAAGCAGTGCCTGTTTTATCAAATGGTTGATAGCCATGACCGTTTTCCCTGCACGACGGTGCATGACAAAGACGCAAAAGCGAAACTTTTCCAAGGCTTCGTGCAGTTCAGGAAAGCGCGGAGTATATTGAATTATGACTTCCCGCTGTTTCATTTAGTCCTCAACACGGATTTCAGCTAACCTTTTGATGCAAAGGGGTTCGTATATTCCCAATTGGTGCCCATACCCCAAGTCGTTCCAATTGAAGCTATGCCTCCTGCCGCCGTTCCAAGTGCTCCCCAAATGGCTCCGCTGGAAGAATTGCGCGCGGCCTTACGATAACTTGACGCTTGCGCACGATACGCATTGGCCGCGTTTTCGTAGTTCCAGGCTTCAATTTCCTGGGCGTAAGCCCGGTCAATCCCCTGGTTGTAAGCGTTAATCGCGCTGATTTCGCCGGAACTGGCGGTATCGGCTAGAACGTCAAGGAAACTACCCTGGTCAACGGCTACCCCGCTTCCGCCCATTTGAGCCCGTTGTTGCCCGATTATCCGCGCGGCTTCAAGGCGTTTGGTCTGCATTTCCTCATAGCCCTGCTTGCGTTCGGCAGATGCTTGTTCCTCGGCAAGACGTTGATTGGCCGAAGCGATAGTGGCTTGTTGTTCAGCCGCCGCGGCTTGAGTGCGATAATTTGCAGCTTGAGCCTGAGCCTGATTGTAGCTGGATACCGTTTGTATCGCGGTCCCAACAGCCATAAGAGCAAGACTTACCCCACCAAGTGCCATATTATCTTCCTTCTTTAACGCGTTTCTCCAAAATCGATATCCGTTGTGATACTCAGTACCCTAAGCGGGGTTGGCTTGTCTGTTTTTATGTACAACGAACTATCTTCTTCTTGGCCGCCCGAAGCAATAACTTCGACAGTCCCGCTGAAAGGCGGAACAGGTTCTCCATAATTTTCAGGGAGAAATGGAGCCTCATAAAACTCAGCCTCTTTATAGGCGGAGCGATCAACCAGCCAGCCGCTTTTTGTCATGGCGTATTCAAAGTTAACACTCCTATGCACGCGGATGCTGGTCCTTCTCAATGCCCGCCGAAGGCCCACAGTTGAGCCGGAATCGTCTTCAGAATCAACAGGTAACGGAGCCATGATAGAAGTAAATGGTAGCCCGACAATGACCTTGCCGGGAACACCGTATTGCAATGTGAGTTTGCCTTTATCGGCTATAATATGTCCCATCTCCGGACTGCCGACATTCAAAACAGACACCGTTTTACCAACAAGATGAGCCAAGGAAGAAGATTCCAACTCGTTTTTTCCTTGGTTATTATTCATTATCACGCCGCAGTCTACAAAAAACGCGTCTTCAATGGCGGTGTTATCGTCAAAACGCGGAGCGAAGCGTTCAAGAAGATAATGCGTCTTGCCCTCCACCTCGCGCTCCACCAATAGAACGATTTCATCCGTTTCCTCCCCACAAAGCGAAATAATGGAAACAAACCTGCCCTCTGTGATGTGGCGGCTCCAGGCGTAAATGTTCTGCTCGCGCATATATGTACAACAAATGAGCACCCCATCTTCACGCACGGCCCAGATACGCGGCTCAGGAGATTGTACAAAACACCACTGCCGAATAGGAGAGTCCTCCACCATATGCGGGGCAAGAAGCGTTAAGTCATTGCCTGAATAAGAGTCATTTTCCCAGTTATAGGCGAGCTCTATAACGCGAGAGCCGTTGCGGCGTACGTGCAAAATAGCGTTGCCGACGAGCAGCGGCATCACCCCCCGACTTCCCCAGGAAGACTGCAGGTTGATTTGTACGTCCTCCGGGGTCAAAGCCGCGCTGGAGCTTGAAGCCGTAAACTCCCCGCCGGTCGTTCCGACAAAAAGATTACCGAAGGATTTGAGCCACATGACATCGTCAATAGAGCCAGTAGCTATTTGGTATTCAATCGGGTCGTCATCCTGCAATGGACGGGATTTACGAAAAGACTCAAAGTCGCCTATCCTGGAAGCATAGATCGTGGTCGGCTCATTCTTTGTGCCGCCGAGCCACATGCGCTGTTGATGAAAGACAACCGTACCCGGATAGTTGTCGTCTTCAAACGGGTTCCAGTCCTCCTTCGGCGTCATGCTCATATCGGGCTCGAAATTTTGGTCAACAAAACAACAGACATTACAACAAGTCGTACTGATAAAACCGTAATACCCCGCACTGTCGCGATAGACATTGTAGTATTCAGGCTTGGAGCCGGAGCCGCTCCAGGTCCAATGAAAGGTCACAGAGTCACCGACAATCCAATCGGTAGGATAGCGAAAACAAATTTGGCACTCTTTACTCGCCAGCGATTCTACCCCGTCCGAACTCACGGCGGAAACCTTGTAGCCAAGACAAGAAGTTTCGTTGAGTTGGTACACGCAGCAATACCGCGTACTCCCGCAGGTATAATATTCATAGCCACGCGTAGCGGTAATGCAGGAAGCTACCGGCGCGGCGATTGATTGGTTGAGTGTAACCTTTTCAATGGCCCAGGTGTAGTTTGGGTATGTTCCCGAGCGCATGATTTTTTGCAAAGGATAATCGCGGTGAGCAAGGTATAAAACGTCCCCGACCTGGGCATAGGTAATACGAGGAAGGTCAGCCAAAGAATAAGGCGTGGCGGAGCTGTAAGAAATTTCGGCTGCCAAATCTTGCGTATCGCCTTCGCCGGTCGGTATTCGCCGCACAAAAATCTTGTCCGTCCGGAAGATAAGAATATAGTTTTCGCTTGGCTCGGAATTAAAAGAGAACGGCAGAAGAAAGGCTTCCCCCTCGCCGAGATCCTCCATGAAAAGCGTACCGGGACGCCGCTCAATATCGCCGATCACATTAACAACCATGTTCTCGCACAACTGCAAAAAAGTACCGGCTTTTTGCAGGTCATATCGAGCGGCCAGGGAAGCGGAAACTTCACCGCCGGTAAAAGATCGAAAGGTTATGCGAGCCATTTTTGCCCGGTCGCCGCAAGGGGCTTTGATTAATTTCTTATCCAAATTAGATAATATAAAAAAACTTCTTCCTTGTCAAGAAAAAGATTGACAAATGTGTTTTTCTTTTATATCTTTATAAAAAAATTATATCTTGAAGGCAAAAGGAAGATGCCCAGTCTCAGCGGACGTCTCTCTATATACAATATGGCTCTAGGCTTCATTGGAACGCGCACCATCGCCAGTCCCAATGAGAACACACCAGAAGCCATCCAATGCGAGCTTTTTTGGGACAACGCCCGCAGAGCCGCCCTGCGCGACTATCCATATCCCTTCGCCCAGGCGCGGGTGAATCTCGCCCTGTTCGCCAATTTTCCCGAAGAATACGAAAACGAATGGCAATACGCATATTCCTGGCCAAATAAAGCCCTCAAGGTGCATAGGATTCATAGCCAAAGGAAAGAGGGCCGGCTACATAAGGAAAGGTACGCTGTGCGCGTAATTGATGATATCACGACAATTTTGTGCAACGTGAAAAATGCCCAGGCGGAAATAACACAAGATATAACCGAGGTGAGCCTTTGGGACGATATGTTTGTAGCTAGCATGGCGCGAAAACTGGCGTGCCTCATTGCCGTGCCAATCCTCAAAAACAATAGTCAAAAAGTAAACGAGGTCGAGCAGTTGTACGCCATGCAGCTGCAAAACATACGTTCCCAATCTGCGAGCGAAGAAGAGGAGGCTCAACTGGAGGTCCCCGATAGTTGGCTTTTGGCCAGGGGCGATTGGCATGGGTAGTCTCTTCTCCTGGCTTTTCGACAACATTTCAAATGTGCTCATAGCCGCGCTGCTTATTGCCTGCCTTGCCCTTGCTTCCCTGTATACATGTACTCGCGACGAGCGCGACGCGGCATTGCAAAACGTGGCCATAGCTATAGAGGCCAACAAAGCTAACAAAGAGACTATAGGTGCCCTTGAGGCGGAAGTTATGAAGCGTGATGAGCTTGCCGCCGCCTGGCAAGAAGAGTTAACCAAGGAAAGAAAGGCACGGGACGACGCGCGTAGAGAACTTAATGCGTTACTGGAACAAAATGAGAGCGTTCGCGGTTGGGGTTCTGAGCGGGTGCCTGATGCTGTGTGGGGCTTGCTCAAGTAAGCCACAAGTAGTAACAGTAACTGATACGGTTTATATCCGCCCGCCCGAATATCTGCTCAAGCCGTGTGCAAAAACCGCGCCACCGGCAAGCGGAACAAACTGGGACTTATTGCAATTCGCCATTGGCCTCGGGCTGGACCTTGACGCGTGTAACGAACGAATTGGACTCATAAAAGAATGGAGCGCACAATGACAAATCCGTATACCGGCGCAAAGACGCTGCCGCTGGATCCGAAATGGTCTTTTCGCTGTATGACGGACGAAGAATGTGAATCCGCGTACCATAGGCTTATGAATGAAGGCACAATGGCGTATTATTTTCCGCAAACCGGCATTAACACAACGCTGGAACAATGGATGACGATAACGTGCGATACGGAAACATTTCCCATGGCCTTTTTATATAATGGCAAACTCGTGGGTTTTGCGCAAAATTTCCCCGAAAGCTTCATGACGCAATGCATGCAGGTAAATCCAGTTATGTTCCGCGAGTTCTTTTCCCTTGGCTTACGGGCATTCTGGCATGCAAGTATGTGGGCGTTGCAAAATCTGGATTGTATCAGTTTGCTCGGTAAAACCCCAAAAAGCAACAGACATATCGCGCGTATGTTGCCGCGTATTGGCTATAAAGTCTTGGGCGAAGTCCCGGGGCTATTTTGGTTTGATAAACTACAAAGATACGATACAGGGATTATATCGGTTGCAACAACTGCCTCTTTACGTGAAGCGTTAAACAAGGAAGGAGCTTTGCAAAATGAAAGTGTATGACATGATAGTCTTTGACTTCGCCACTGGCGAGGTTATTTATGAGAAAAGTTACGATTATACTGGCCCTATTATACAGCTTAAAGGCGGCAAAGGTGGGAGCAGTGGTAGTACCAGCGAAGTAATCTATACCGAAACCCCCACGAAACAGTCCACCAAATCCGTTTCCGCCGGCGCAACGGCAGCCGCCGCCGCACAGCGTGAACAGGCTTCCAGAAACAGAGGCGTAGCGGCGAGTATCTTGACACAAAGAAGGCAAGGCACGAGCGGAAGCGCAGGACTGACAAGTCAAAACAGCGGTTCCTCAACCTTGGGGTAAAAACCAGGGGAAAAGCCTGCGGCAGGCAAGCCAAGGAAGAAAATGACCTTTGATATAACACGCTTGCAAACGAGATACGAGGAGCTCCGGCTCGAAAGGTCTGGGTTTACGGAGGTCTACCGCGAAATTGCGCGGCTCTTCGCTCCTGGCCGCTATAGGGACGATACGGCGAGCGATTATCATCTCCGGCCGTACCCTATAGACTCCAAGCTCGTGAACTCCACCGGCGTCCTCTCCTTGCGCGCAATGGCCGCTGGGCTTCATGGGGGCATGACAAGTCCAGTCCGCCCCTGGTTCCGCCTTGTTTTACAGGGTAACCCCACCGAAGTTCCCGAGGGTCTTAACGCCTGGCTTGACCTCACAACGCAGGTCATGCAGGCCGTTTTACACCAATCAAATTTTTACTCAGCCGTACACGGTCTTTATGCCGACCTTGGCGCGTTCGGAACAGGGCTTCTCGTTGAAACCGCCGATGAAGATGGAATACATTTCCACCTGTGCAATCCCGGCGAATTCGTAATAGATATCAATAGCAATAATGAAGTCGATACCTTCTACCGCCGCATACACATGACCGCGCGGCAGATTGTCGACACGTTTAATAACAAGAACGTGCCAGATTTCATCAAGGGGCAGTGTGAGCATACGCGCAACGTAACCGCGCGCTATGACGTCATCCACGCGGTATTCCCTAGGAACGAATTCAAAACACTGGGGCGGATAGCATCAGCCGACAAGCCCTACGCATCCGTGTATTTTCTCCTTGGTTCATCTTCTTCCAGTACAGGGGAACTTACCGGCCTTGGCGGGAAACCCTCCGTTCTCGAAGAGGGCGGCTATGATATATTTCCCGCCTTCGCCCCGCGCTGGGATATCTCAAATTCTGACCGCTACGGGATAAGCCCAGCCATGCAGGTGCTGCCTGACTGCAAAATGCTCCAGGCGATGACCACGACCTTGCGGAAACTTCAGCATAAAGCCGCCGACCCACCGTTGGTGGTAGACCAATCGCTCCGCGCTACTGGCGTACGGTTAACCCCTGGCGGCCTTTCCTATTTCGACTCAACCCGCACAGGGATGACACCGGTTGCGCCCATTCACCAGCCGGACGCACAAACGCTACAGTATTCCATGCAGGCCATTCAGGAAGTACAAGAAATCATTAATAACGGGATGTATGTCGAGCTATTCCGCACCTTTCTTGATGACGAACGCCATAACGTCACAGCCACAGAAATCTCGGCGCGCCAATCGGAAAAACTTGTCCTGCTCGGCCCCGTCCTGGAACGGCTCCACAAAGAGCTCCTGCAACCGGTTATTCAGCGCACCTTTGCCCTTATGCGCGAATGGGGCGCACTCCCGTCGCCACCAAACAACGTTGATATCATTAATGTTGATGTCACCTTTGAAAGCGTGTTGGCGCAAGCCCAGCGGGCGAGCCTTAGTGCAAACATTGAACAAGGTGTTGTTTTTGTTGGAAATCTGGCGCAAATGGCTCCTGAAGCCCTTGACCTGCTTAACGCCGACAGCACGGTTCGTGCATACCTTGATAGGGTTGCTGCTCCCGCAAGTATGCTCCGCGAACAAGGCGAAGTGGAAATGATTCGGCAGCGGCGGGCTGAACAACAAGCGCAACAACAACAAATGGCTGTAGGGAACCAGGCATTGGCAGAGGCCGGCGTATTAGCTGACGCAGCCAAAACAATGGGTGAGACAAGGTTGGGGCAGGGGTCTATGCTTGATAATCTGCTCGGCGGAGCTTAAGCCCTTCGGCGTTTGAGAAAGCCAAGAGAAAAGCCATGCTTGCAGCAGACCAAGAGGAGCCTAGCGGCAATTGAGCTATGGAAGGATATAAACGCGAAAATCTCATAACCGCCGTCGACCAGCTCGGCAAAAGCTCCGTAGGGCGGGAATTTCTTCTCTGGCTCCTCAACGAAGCGGAGGTCTTCACGGCGGACTTCCCACAGAACGAAAAACGCACTACCTGGCAGGCCGGTCGTCGCGCGCTAGGGCTGCAAGTTCTTGAACTGTGCGCCAGGGCCGGAAACCTTGGGACGGTGCTCATAGCTGAAACTCTGTACGAAAACTCAGATGCCGACTCAGACGCCGCAGGGCTGTCTTTAAGCCTCCGGCAGGAAGCCAAGGAAGAAACCGATGACTGACGCACAGCTGGCGAGATTGATTGATGCCCTGGATAGGATAGCGACCGCTCTTGAGAATTTCTCCCTGACCAGTCGTTCCGGCGAAGCTGCAACCATAAGCGCGGGTAATGTCATGCCAAAGCCCCCAATCAAAGCAGCAGCCCCCAGGCAGCGGACAACAAGTAAAACTACATTAAGCAGGAGAAAATAGTCATGGCCGAAATGGAAACCGCAAACGCCGGTTTGGCTGAAGAAAGTATCGTTGGCGAAATGACGGAGGCGAGTGATGGGATTGCTTCCGCTGCCGTCCCCGAAGGTGCGGGCCTGGTGTCGAATACTCAAACGCCGCTGGGCTCCTCTGGGCCTGCCGCAGGCAGCGAGCCGTATACCCTTGAAATGAATGACGAAGATTTGCCACTCTTAAAGCAACAGCTGGAAAGCTTTACCGGCACTTGCCGCGAGCTCGGCCTTTCAAAGAGCCAGGCAGAACAGGTATTAGCCTGGCAGAAAGACCGTCTGCGCGAGGCCGAAACAGAAACGCGGCGCAATACCGAAATGGTTATGCGGGAATGGAACACAGAAATCCGAAACGATTCCGAATTCGGCGGCATCAGATATACCCGCACAATAGCCGACGCTCGCGCGGCCCTCGCAACGTTTGACCCGGACGGCAGCCTTCGCCAGCTTTTGAAGGATACATATGGTGAGTACCATCCCGATGTCATTCGTTTCGCGGCCAGGGTCGGGCGGGCGATTTCCGAACACCAATTCGTTGAAGGAAACGCGGGGCCGGAGCCGAAACAAACCCCGCTGGCGGAACGGTTTTATGGACGTGACGGCGCGACCGTGATGCACGGCATTTAACCGCTCAGTCGCTGCTGAGCTCATAAAGACAGAAAGCCAA
>Ga0192241_10411_pt1 | contig 21232 bp, 27 predicted proteins | sample Koala_Koa27_I3_FD_131239 | JGI IMG/M metagenome (GOLD analysis project Ga0192241, IMG submission 131239) | Enriched cells from koala feces incubated with labeled cellulose particles, San Francisco Zoo, California, United States - Koala_Koa2-7_I3 ... | reverse complement strand
AGATGTATTTGAGTAACGGCTCTTATAATATGTATGCATTTTCAGAGAACTCATCTACTTATCCACCAACTCTAATAGACGGCACATCAGCTCCTCTAAAAAATGGTATCGATTATCTGTGGTGGGAAAATCTGGGCCAAGACATTATGACTTCACAAATTCACATGCCCATCGTATTCCAGCATGTAGCTACTCAAGTCGTAGTCGATTTGTCTGCCGGCGATGGATTGCAATTGGACAGTCTGATTTCAGCAAGCATACTCCCACCTACCCCGGGCGCCAGTCTCGATTTGCAAACTGGAATTATAGAATCAACCTATACCTACGATACCACTCCTCTCACTATGGGTAAAAATGGATTTCTCACTCAAGCCATTGTTTTACCGACAAAAGCCACCACCCCTATGTCCTTGACATTAAAGGTCTTGGCAGATGGAGAAACAACTCCACGTACCTATACTGTAGGTATCCCCATTCCAGGTAAATTGGCAGGAGGATTTTCTTATGTCTTTAGCGCCATTATAGACGGGAATTCCGTCTCGTTCCCCAATGTCAGCATTAAAGACTGGACCGAAATAGACGAATCCGGTAACCCACTTTATCCGACACAGAAATAATTGAAGTAACTCTTACACCACCAGAATACAACAACAAAGTAGAAAATATGGAAACTCCAATATCCGAAATCAGAAGAGAATACAGCAAAGGCAAGCTGACACAATGCACTATCCATGACAATCCATTTGAGCAATTCGTGGAATGGCTGGATGACGCTATCATTCACAAAGAAGATGAACCCACCGCTATGATAATAGCAACAGTTTCAGCTGAAGGACACCCCTCCACGCGCACCGTTTTGTTGAAAGGGGTAGAAAACAACCAATTTATATTCTTTACTAATTACGAAAGCCGAAAGGGAAAACAATTAGCTGGCAACCCATATATTTCCCTTTCTTTTGTATGGCACAAATTGGAAAGACAGGTACACATTGAAGGCAAAGCCGAAAAATGCCCCGACAAAGTTTCGGATACTTACTTTGCCACCAGGCCATATAAAAGCAAGATAGGTGCAAGAATATCTCCACAAAGCCGGGTGATAAGCAGCCGTATGGAGATTATGCGAGCCTTCGTAAAAGAAGTCTTCAAACTGGCAGGCCGCGATATTAAACGTCCCGATAATTGGGGTGGTTTTGCTGTAACCCCTACCCGCTTCGAATTTTGGCAAGGGCGGGAAAGCCGTCTGCACGACCGCATCCAATATATACTTCAGAAAGATGGCAACTGGATACAGGAAAGACTAGCTCCTTAAACATCCTTCACTGATGAAATATAGTATATAAAAAGAAGCGTTGATAACATATAAATGTATCAACGCTTCTTTTTATAAGATAAATGTCAATCTCTCTCTCTTAAACCAACTTGACAAACAGTTCACCTTCTACTTCCTGAGTAGAGATTTTGTCTTCTCTCAACAACCAGCCAAGACCCAAGAACAAATCTTTGTCTACCAACTTAGTTGCCTTCTTGATTTGTTTAGCAGTTAAACCTTCAGTCTCATTCAGAGCACTCCAAATTTTTCCTGCAGTTTCACCAGCTTTTTCTTTTAACATTTTCTTCTTGTTTTTAGTTATACATGCTTTAATCCAACTTTTCTCATTGATGAGGTTCAGATTTTATTTCAGCGGCAAAGATAGTTATATTTATGTTATATAACACATTATTCTCTGTTTTTTATGTTATATGTCATAAAAAGAGCATTTTTTCAGCAGGTCAGACCAAAAATATGACCTGTTTATATCAAACAGACGGTCTGTTTTCAAGATATTCCGCCCAGATACGGGCAGCTTCTTCTACCATCCTGGCACACGGACGTTTAGCATAATATTGTTCGGTACGTTCTTCGGGGGTAGACACTCCTTCCGGCTTCTTCAGCCCTAATAGTTCAGCACAAATTGTAGAACCGTTCCGTTTCTTAAACTCAGCAGCCAACTCCTGAACTACGGCATAATTGGCACCTTTTCCTTCACGATCCTTGGGATCAGTTGCACCAGTCTCCAGCCCTGCAAGTAAAAACATACCGCATGCAGCTCCACAAGTCTGACGCATACGGCCAATACCTCCACCAAAAGAAGCTGCCATACGCGCTGCCTGTTCCTGTGTAAACCCATACATATCAGCAAAAGCAAGTACTACAGACTGAGAACAATTATAACCACTTTTAAAAAAATCTACTGCTTTTTCTATCCTTTCTTCAAACATCGTTCTTCCCCTTCTTCTTATCCTTCTATATCCAACAGCATGGGGCAATGATCAGAATGTACAGCATCATTCAATATGCGTGCCTCTCTCAGCAACGGACGAACCGGCTCAGTCACCATACAATAGTCAATACGCCATCCTTTATTCTTTGCACGGGAATTAAAGCGGTAACTCCACCACGTATATTCCTGTTGTTCGGGATGCAGCAGGCGGAAAGTATCAATAAAGCCGGCATTCAGAAAACGCGTCATCCATTCCCGCTCTTCAGGCAAGAAACCACTATTTGTGGCATTCCGAATAGGATCATGGATATCTATCGGTTCATGACAAATGTTATAGTCACCACAAAGAATCAGTTTCGGACGCGATTTTCGTAATTCCGTTACATATTCCTGGAACTTCTCCAACCACACCATCTTGAATGCCTGGCGTTCGTCACCACTCGTTCCCGAAGGATGATAAACACTCACAACAGATATATCGCCAAAATCGGCACGGATAAAGCGGCCTTCATTGTCATATTCTTCCATGCCCATACCATATTCCACATGGTCCGGTTCCCGCTTGGTCAAAATGGCAACTCCACTATAGCCTTTCTTCTGTGCAGAATAAAGATAATGCTTGCATCCCAATGCACTCAGTGCTTCTTCCGGATATTGATCCGGTTGCAATTTGGTTTCCTGAATGCATACTACATCAGCTTGTTCCTGTTCCAGCCATTCCGGCAAACCCTTGCCAACAGCTGCACGCAGCCCATTCACATTATATGTAATAATCTTCATATGATTGTTTATTTGGTTTATACTAGTTCAGATATCAGCAACATAATATTCAATACGGTAACGATTCCCGCAATAGCATAGAGTACAAAACTACTCCACTTACTATTAACATACTGCCCCATTACTTTACGCGAAGACGTCAGTCCCACTTGCAGGAAAACAGTAAATGGCAACTGAATACTAAGCACCATTTGCGAAATCAACAATCCTTTGAAAGGATCACCGATGAAGAATATCAGCAACAACGCAATGCCCAATGAAAGGATTACGCCCACCTGGGAGTGGCTATCCTTGATATGATAGGATTCTCCAAAGATACCAGCAAAAATAGAACCTGCCGCCATACCACTTGTAATGGTAGATGAAATACCTGCCATCAACAAAGCCAAGGCAAACACGACTGCAGCGCTACTTCCAAGTAAAGGTTCCAACAAAGACTTTGCCTGTTGCAGCTCTTCAACCTGAATACCACTTTTAAAGAAAGTAGCAGCAGCCAGCAATATCATGGCACTATTGATAGCTCATCCTACAATCATGGAGAAAAGCGTATCAAACAGCTCATACTTCAAGACCTTACGAATAGAGCTGTCATCTTGCTTATTATACTCATGGCTCTGTATTACTTCCGAATGCAGGAATAAATTATGTGGCATTACCACTGCTCCCAGCACACTCATAATAATCAGCATACTTCCTTCCGGAAAAGCAGGTGTCACCCATCCTTCTACAGCCAACGGCCAGTCAATCTTCACCAAGAACAACTCATAAATAAAGGATAACCCAATAACTGAAACAAACGCGATGATGGAACGTTCTATCTTCTTATATGAGTTCGTAAAAAGCATGATGACGACAAAGACGGTTGTCAATATGGCTCCCCATATAATGGGAATATCAAAAAGCATTTCCAAGGCAATTGCTCCTCCCAGTATCTCGGCAAGGGAAGTCGATATGGATGCCAGCACCGCAGTACCCAGAATAGGACGGGAACCCCATTTAGGAGTATATTTCGTAGCAGCTTCCGACAAGCATAAACCTGTAACAATTCCCAAGTGAGCCACATTATGTTGCAATACAATCAACATGATCGTAGATAAAGTTACCACCCAAAGCAGGGAATATCCAAATTCGGAACCCGCCGCAAAATTAGAAGCCCAGTTTCCGGGATCAATAAAACCTACTGTAACAAGGAGTCCGGGACCAATATATTTAAAAACGTCCAGACCACCCAAATACCGCTTGTGGTCCCTACGTTTCAAGTCTTTCAGAATATTTTTCATTGTTCGTTCTTTTTATGGCGTAAAATTACGAAATAATAACAAGCAAGCCACACTTTCTGTTCAAAAAAGAAGCCCCCGGCATTGTGCAATACCGAGGGCCAACCTATATTTTTTAAAGTACAGGGATTTAGTTAGAATCCCATTTCATGCAGTGCCCTACATAACTGATCCGGACAAGAAGTCGAACGTCTTCCGCAACGAATCCCTTCCAGACGGGAAATCACATCATTTACCGGCATTCCCTTTACCAAACGGGAAAGACCTTGTAAATTACCGTTACAACCTCCCCAAAACGCGATATCTGTTATTATGTTATCTTCTATTTCCAATTCAATGTGAGAACTACATGTACCTTGAGTCTTATAAGTATACTTCATTACTCTTCACTTCCCTCCGGTTTCATGTTGGTATAAACCGTTTGCACATCATCAAATTCCTCAAGACGCTCTATCATCTTGTCAAGAGTCTCACGTTGCTCGGGAGTTACCTCCTTCGTATCGTTCGGGATATAAGTAAATTCACCACCGACATCCTCAAAGCCACATTCCTCCAAATGTTTCTGGATGGCAGCATAGCTCTTCGGATCACCATAGATAGTGATTGTACCTTCTTCTTCATCCTCTTCAAACTCATCATCTACATCGTAGTCAATCAAGTCAAGGATGAGTTCTTCCATATCTATGCCGTCTTTCTTCTTGAAAGTAAACATACATTTATGGTCGAACAGGAAAGCCAATGACCCCATAGTACCCAAGTTTCCACCAAACTTATTGAACACTGAACGTACATCAGCAACTGTACGGGTAGTGTTGTCAGTCAATGTATCTACAAATACAGCAATACCATGAGGACCGTATCCTTCATAAGTCATTCCTTTGTAGTCACTCTGGTCCTTACCCATTGCGTTCTTGATAGCACGGTCAATGTTATCCTTCGGCATATTCTCGCGCTTACAAGTAGCGATAACAGAACGCAAAGTCGGATTATTTTCCGGTTCCGGGCCACCAGCCTTTACAGCAATAGCAGTTTGTTTACCCAGTCTTGTAAAGGTCTTTGCCATGTGACCCCATCTTTTCAATTTGGCAGCTTTTCTATATTCAAACGCTCTTCCCATTGGAATAATATTTTAATGTTTAATTATTTAACTATTAATTAATTATCGAAGTTTTGCATCCAGTTTATCTTCCAGATTCTTCACGAGTTTCGACATTATCTTATCGATCATCTTATCGTTCAGCGTCTGCGTTTCATCCTGCAACAGGAAGCTGACAGCATACGATTTTTTGCCGGCTTCAAGATTCTTGCCTTCATAAACATCGAAAAGAGATACTTCTTTCAGTAACTTCTTCTCAGTTTCATAAGCAATCTTTTCTATCTCCGCAAACTGCACCTTCTTATCGATCAACAAGGCAAGGTCACGTTTCACAGCTGGGAATTTGGAGATTTCCGTATAACTGATCTTTACAGAACGGATAGCTTTCATCAACTCTTTCCAGTTCAGATCAGCGTAATATACTTCATTATCAATATCGAAAGCTTTGAGAATCTTCTTCGTTACGATACCGAATGTAGCAAGGCGCTTTCCACCTTTAGTCTGTACAGACAAGGCAGTAGCATAAATATCGTCCACCAGATTACCTACTACCAGATTTCTCATATTCAGCCCTAAACGGAGGAAAATATTTTCTACGTAAGCTTTCAATTCATATACAGAACTTTCTTCATCAGCATGTGCCCAAGAATTGGATACTTTCTTACCCGTTACCCACAATCCGAGATGATAATTCTCTGTATAAGCAGCCAACGACTTTTCGGGATTCTTCTTTTCTGCATCGAAATAATAGCAATTTCCGAATTCGAAGAATTTCAAGTCGGCATTCTTACGGTTGGCGTTATGAGAGATACTTTCCAGACCACCGAACAACAAAGTCTGACGCATTGCATTCAGATCTGTACTCAACGGGTTCAGCAACATTACCAGATTCTTAGAAGGATAAGTTTCCATACCATCATAATAACCGGCGCGTGTCAGAGAATTATTCAGAATTTCATTGAAACCACAACCTACCAACTGTTCAGCTACCAAATTCTGTAACTTGTTAGATTTATCATGTTCGCCTTTCGTTGTCAAGCTGGACTTCAACGTAGATGGTATCTCTACATTATTATATCCATAAATACGGAGGATATCTTCAATAACATCACAATCACGTTGTACATCTACACGATAAGGAGGTACAGCCAGAGTCAATCCTTCTGCAGTCTCATTGGTTATTTTCATTTCCAGACTGGTAACAATACTCTTGATTGTCTCCACCGGAATCACCTTGCCTACCAATGAATATACCTTCTCATAAGATAATTCTACGATGAAATCCTGAGCAGGAGTAGCACAAACATCTTTAATTTCAGAGGAAATAGTACCGCCGGCCAGTTCTTTCACCATCATGGCAGCCAGCTTCAGGCAATAAATAGTGATATTAGGATCAATACCTCTTTCAAAACGGAAAGAAGCATCTGTATTCAGCCCATGACGACGAGCCGTCTTACGGACCCATGTCGGATGGAAATAAGCACTCTCAATGAAAACATCCTTGGTGGTTTCCGTAGAACCGGAATCCAAACCGCCGAATACACCGGCAATACACATCGGTTTTTCCTTGTCACAAATCATCAGGTCACGATCGGATAATTTACGTTCCACTCCATCCAATGTAACAAATGGAGTACTTTCAGGCATCGTCTTCACTACAACTTCACCACCTTTAATTTTATCCGCATCAAAGCAGTGCAACGGTTGACCGAATGCATGAACAATGTAATTTGTGATATCTACTACATTATTGATAGGACGCAGTCCGATGATACGTAGTTTATTCTGCAACCATTCCGGACTTTCTTTAACCGTTACGCCTTTCACTGTTACACCGGCATAGCGAGGGCAAGCCTCACTGTTTTCAACTGTAACTTTGATGTCCAAATCATTATTTTCAACGGAGAAAGTATCTACAGACGGCCTCTTCAGGGAAGTCGGTTTATTATTTTGCACCAGATAAGCATACAAGTCACGAGCTACACCATAATGCGAACAAGCATCGGCACAATTCGGAGTGATATCCACTTCCAGCACATAGTCGCTCTTTATGTTATAATAATCTTTGGCAAGAGTCCCCGGAACTGCATCAGCGGGCAGAACGATGATACCTGCATGATCCGTACCGATACCTATTTCATCTTCAGCACAAATCATACCGTTGGACTCAACACCACGGAGTTTTGACTTTTTAATCGTAAAACATTCATCCCCGTCATAGAGTTTTGCACCCAAAGTAGCAACTACCACTTTCTGACCGGCAGCCACATTCGGCGCACCGCATACTATCTGTACAGGTTCTCCCTGTCCCAGATTCACAGTAGTCACATGCATGTGGTCTGAATTCGGATGAGGAACGCATGTCAACACTTCACCTATCACGAGACCTTCCAGTCCGCCTTTAATTGTTTGCACTTCTTCTACACTACCTGTTTCCAGACCTATAGAAGTCAATGCAGCCGCAACTTCTTCCGGTGTCAAATCGAAATCGACATACTCTTTCAACCAATTATAAGAGATATTCATATCATTAATTTTTTATTGTTTCCAAAAGTGACCCGCAAAATTACAAAGTTTTTTTGGATGACAGGGAATTATCCGATAAGAAATTAATGAAAACAACCGAAACTACATGATAAACAGTAATTCCGGCTGTAATATTAAAATTCTTATATTAATTTATCGATAATTTAGAATGGCAACGGTCCATCCGACCCCACCCCACCAAACGGATTATCTGTTTGAGGAGCGAACTCAGCCGGAGGCGGTATACTGCCATCACCTACCGCATTTATTTTGGAGCCATAAGTAGCTCCGCCTCCTTCTGCCGGATGCGGAATCACCATATCATCCTCCGGATTCTGGAAACGGGTGTACTGACCGATAAAGCGCAAACGAACATCACCTACCGCACCATTACGATGCTTAGCAATAATAATTTCTGCCATACCACGCAAATCAGTACCATCTTGCGATGTATAGATTTTATAATATTCAGGACGGTGAATGAAACATACCATATCGGCATCCTGCTCAATGGCTCCCGATTCACGCAAGTCACTCAACTGCGGACGCTTACCTTCTTCACCTTCACGACTCTCCACACCACGATTCAACTGCGACAAGGCTATAATAGGAATATTCAACTCCTTCGCCAAACCTTTCAACGAACGCGAAATGGTACTTACCTCTTCCTGACGACTACCAAACGACATACCACTTGCATTCATCAGCTGCAGGTAGTCGATAATAATAATCCTCACTCCATGCTCACGCACCAGACGACGTGCTTTTGTACGAAGCTCAAATACAGACAAAGAAGGAGTATCATCCACATACAACGGCGCATCCAGAAGGTCACGCAATTTATAGTCCAATTGCTGCCATTCATAATCTGCCAGCTGTCCACTCTTGATTTTCTCACTTGGAATTTCGCACGCATTGGATATCAAACGATTTACCAACTGTACGTTACTCATTTCAAGCGAAAACACAGCTACCGGATTGCGATAATTCACCGCAATATTCTTTGCCATAGAAAGCACGAACGCCGTCTTACCCATTGCCGGACGGGCAGCAATAATTATAAGGTCGGATCTCTGCCAACCGGAAGTCATCTTATCAAGTTTGGTAAAACCACTCTCCAAACCACTCAAACCATCGGTACGGGCAGCTGCAATCTGAATTAACTGGTATGCTTCGGCAATAACCGGATTAATCTGTGTATAATCCTTCTTCATGTTCTGCTGAGAAATCTCAAAGAGTCTTCCCTCAGCTTCCTGCATTAAGTCGTCCACGTCCAGAGTCTCATCGAAAGCCTTGCTCTGAACATTGCTGGTAAAGGTAATCAGTTCGCGTGCCAATGCTTTCTGCGCGATGATACGTGCATGATATTCAATATGTGCCGAAGAGGCAACCTTACTACTTAACTGGGTAATGTAGAACGGTCCGCCCACCTCTTCCAGATCACCACGTTTAGCAAGCTGTTCTTTTACCGTAAGAATATCCACCGGCTTCTGGTTCACAGCCAGATCGGTGATAGCGGAATAAATCAACTGGTGCCGGTGTTCATAAAAAGACTCCGGGCGAAGAATTTCACTTACCAATGAATAAGCGTCTTTCTCAATCATCAATGCTCCCAGCACAGCTTCTTCCAATTCCGGTGCCTGTGGCTGTATACGTCCGTAATCAGTTACAGGCTGCACTTTTGCCTTGGAGTTACTTCGGGGAGTTCTTTTTTGTTCTGCCATTTTTAAATACTATGAATTATAAAGGGATGGCAAAGATAACGCTTATTAATCAAAATCATCTCTATTCTACCAAACAAAAAAAGAGCTATTCCCGAAATTCGAAAATAGCTCTCTACGTTTATATCAAACTTATTCTTAAATGGTCATTGCTTGACCGCCAATCACACCTGCAATGGCACTGGCTACGGCAATAATGACTTTCAATATCACATTCCAACTCGTTTTTTTCATAAGAGAAACTTTTTTTAATGATTAATATTCAGCGATTAACAGACTGCGCAGTCTTCATTTTTTAATTCTTTAATGCCTTCGGCTTTGGATTCTATCCCAGAGGATCGCCTTCTATTCCTCCATCACCCGAGTTACCTCCTGATCCACCATCTGAACCACCTCCTGATGGGATATTAACTAAATTTTTCAGATAATCATCCAGACTGACCAAATCCAGTTTTTCACCAGCACGGGTAGCAGTCTTGGTTATCTTCAGTTCCCTGTTAGCCTGGAAGCAGATACGAACACTCTCCACACTCTTGGCGGTCACATCTTCTGTTTTGTCTTCTCCCTTAGATTTTGCAGCCAGCATAAATACACCCAGCCCGGCTATATTTACCGTTTTGCCTTCCAGCAACTGTTCTTTCAGCTTCTCCACGAAGTTCTGCATAGTACTCCGGATATCACCGATAGAAAGCGAAGAACGATCCTGCATCTTCTGGGCTATAAATGCCAAGTCCACGCTCTGTCCTAAAGTTATTAACTGAGGGAAAAACTTTTTGGGAGAATTCTCAACCCGAGGGTCAGACGGTCTCTCCACCGTTCTAAAAATTACACTCATACTTTTTCATTTAGAGATTTAAATTCTGTTTTTAATTCACTTTGTTGATCAACGTTGATGCAAAGGTGAGGATTAAATCTCTAATAAAAGCAGGAAAATGAGTGAAGAGAGTAGTTTTTCTGAGAAAAGTTATAAGTAGCTATAAATGAATATTATACCTAAGCACTATGATTTACTTTTTCAAACATGCTTTTATTTGCTCCACGATGTATGCTACGTCTTCGTCTGTCACCCAAGGTCCGGCAGGAATACATAAACCCATATTGAATAAACGTTCAGAAACACCATTCACATAACAAGGATTATTCACATAGACAGGCTGAAGGTGCATAGGTTTCCACAAAGGACGGGTCTCAATGCCTTTGGCATCAAGTTGCACACGAACTTCGTCATAGTTAGTACCAGTCTTCCCAGGATCAATCAGAATCGTAGATAACCAATAGTTAGCATTGAAACGATCGTCAGGATTAGATTTCAGTATAATGCCTTCCACACAGTCAAAAGCCTTTGCATAAAGATCATGTACATAGCGGTGATGGGCAATATGATCTTCCAGCACAGTCATCTGACCACGGCCGATGCCTGCACAGATATTACTCATGCGATAGTTGTAACCGATCTTTTCATGCTGATAATGAGGAAAAGGCTCACGGGCCTGAGTAGCATAAAACATGGTCTGCTTCTTTGCCGCTTCATCAGGAACGATTAACGCACCACCACCCGAAGTAGTGATCATCTTATTTCCATTGAAAGACAACACACCAAAAGTACCGAACGTACCACACTTCTGTCCCTTGAACTCAGAACCTAAAGCTTCGGCAGCATCTTCCAACACCGGAATGTCATATTTCGATGCAATAGCACAAATCTCATCAATTCTGGCAGGCATACCATAAAGATGAACCGGAAGAATGGCTTTAGGCTTTTTACCTGTTTTCGCGATTCTGTCCTTGATGGCTTCTTCCAGCAAAACAGGGTCCATATTCCAGGTATCCTCCTCACTGTCGATAAATATGGGAGTTGCCCCCTGATAAGCAACAGGATTGGCTGACGCACAGAATGTAAACGACTGGCAGATAACCTCATCGCCGGCTCCTACCCCAAGCTGAATTAAACCTAAATGGATGGCTGCCGTACCTGCCGATAATGCGACAACTTCCTTATTCTGACCCACAAAATGTTTCAGGTCGTCTTCGAAAGCATTGACGTTGGGGCCAAAGGAACTACCCAGTTTGTATCAAAGGCTTCGCGTATGAAGTCTTGCTCCTTGCCGCTCATATGAGCGAGGCAAAGATAAATTCTTTTGTCCATGAAAATATATGATTAAAAGAAAATAATAAAGAAGTAAGAAAACGAATTAGTATTCCAATGAAAGCATGCTTCTCCTATTAAGACATCCTAAAGCAACTATTTATGCCACAAATAATGAAGGTATAAACAAGCATTTTATGATGAATTTTAGATGTTTAAAAAAGCATTCCATTAAATTATTCCATTATCAACATGTATATTTTGCCCTGTTATACTCTCTGCTTTCTCGCTTAAAAGAAAAGCGACTGTTTCTGCAACAGAACGTATAGAAGTCGCATCTTTGAGAGATGTACGAGCATAAATTTTGCACCTCTGTTCTTCTGTTAAAGTAGAACTCATAGCAGTTGCCATAAAACCAGGCACTACTACATTTGAACGAACACCCGTTGGTCCCCATTCACGTGCTGTATCCTTAGAAAAAGCCTCCAATGCCCCCTTAGATGATGCATACATAGCCAATCCTTTGTAGCCTGTGTGAACACTTATTGATGAAATATGTACAATAGATCCCTTTGTGTGATGAAGAATCATATTACGAATAACATTCTTCGTCATCATCATGGGAGTGAAAACATTTACATTGTACATAGCCTGTAAGCGCCCAAGATTAAGGTTTGTAACTATATCGTCATATGCAATTGCTGCATTATTTACATAACCATCAATTTTCACTTTATTACTACAATAATCTTTAAAAATATTTTGGCGTACATTTTCGCAATCTGCTAAGTCTACACTTTTGAATAATAATTTTCCTTCATATTCTGCTTGTAAAGCCTTGAAATCATCTGGACAACTACGAGCAATACCATAAACAGTATGACCTTGCTCAAGCAATACTCTACATATTTCTAAACCCACTCCACGTGAGCAGCCTGTTACAATTATATTCATAGTTTAGTAAGTTATGATCTTTTTAATTTTCCTGTTCTGGTTAATGAGAACGCCTCCACGAAAACAATTTTACGTGGAATTTTAAAATCTTGAAGTTTATTTTTTAGAATCTTTCTTATATCAAGAGATGTTATTTTTGCTCCTTTTGCTAACTGTACTTCTGCTATTAAGACATTACCAAGGATAGAGTTAGCTTTTCCGCAAACTAGAGTTTGTCGTACACCTTCAATTGCATTGATTGCATCTTCTACTTCTCCCGGGTTAACTTTATATCCACCTACATTTATAAGTTCATTCTTGCGACTCTTAAACTTGAAAACTCCCTCTTTTATATTGACCCATTCTATTAAATCACCAGAATGATAATAATCTCCATCGTAGTCAAAGCTATCGGATTTGCCAAGAAGAGACTTATGAATCATTAATTCATCATCCACGACAGTAAGCTTATCACGAATTATCTCAGGTATTTGAAAGCAATCACCCTTTGCGGCAAACAATGAGCCGGCCTCTGTAGAAGCATAAACATTATTTATTTGGGCATTTGGAAAAATGTTCTTTATATTATCATATAAATGTGTATCAGATTTCTCACCTCCCAGAGTAACACGCATTACTGAAGGATAACTATTTTCGTAAGGTAATAATAAACGATAAAATGTTGGAGTTGCAGAAATGTGGGTTATCTGAAAATCCTTGATTACTTGATAGACATCACTTCTTTGCATATTAAATACATTAACTAATGTATTCTGATTTTCAAATGCCTGAAAAAAAACTTGCAATCCAGCCATATGCGTTGGATTGTATGCGTATGCCCAAACTTGACCTTTATATTTGTTACCCAAACGGACAGAACGCGTCAACGTACCGATAGAGTATACCACCTTTTTAGGCTGACCTGTAGTTCCTGACGTGAAGATGGTAATCTCAGAAGTCGAATTCTGGAGGGAAGCTACAATTCTATCCATATCATCGAAATGATAGTTAGCTAACTTTGTTGCTACATTCACCATCGACTCATCTATACCTTCTACCTCTGAAGGGTTCAAGTCGCTATCCAACAGCGCCAAAGGACTATTGCTCACGATTGCCTTAATCAAGTTTGCGAAGTAGGAGAAGATATCGTGCGTCATGTAGAGAGGGTAATACTCCTGATGCTGATTGATAGATTCAACCAACATATCATAAGAGTATTGCTCATCTCCGTTGTAAAGAAATACCGCCATCGCTTATCCGAGCTTTGCGTATATCTTTCCAATGGTATTTACAAGACCATCTTCGAAAATATCAACATCAAACTCATCCTCGATGTTGATTGTAAGTTCAGCCAAATCGAATGATGTCAAACCGAGATCATCACGAAGATTGTCTTCAGCATGAAGTTCTGCAATTGGTGCCATTTCCTTAGCGGCACGAATATTGTTAATGATATCAAATATTTTCTGTTTCATTGTATTAATATATAAATAGTTATTCTTTGTTTTTACTTACAGGAATTGCTGGTATACCAACATAGGTGAACCCATCTTTTGCATTACGTATGATTAAGCTTTGGGCTGCTACCTGATTATCGTTTCCCATTGTTAAATATTGACACATTGTAGATTTAACACCAAATAAGTTTCTATCTCCAATGACAACACCACCTGATATATTTACATTTGGCATAAAGGTATTGCAGTTACCAATAGTAACATCATGTCCAATACCACCATTCATATTGAACAAATTAAAGTCACCAATAACAACATTGCAGCTAACAAGTGCTTTGGGAGAGAATACATTGCCTTTACCCATCTTGACACTATTACTATCCAAAAAGAATACATCAGGATCGACAATATTTGGATATGATATTAAATCATTATCAATCGCATCAATTATTTTCTGTATTACAGAAGGATTGCCTATTGGAATCACAAGAGCCAATTCTTCTGCATATGAATTTATAAAATCCATACCACCAAGAACCTTTCCGTATTCTGTAGAGTCGCCAGCAGCAACTCCATCATCAATAAAGCCAATGAAATTCCATTCTGCATTTACTTCGTTGATTCTTCGAATAATGCAAGCTACTTCTCTTCCATAGCCGCCAGCACCATAAATTGCTATATCTTTCATTTTTTTATAATTTAATCTGTAAGCATCCAAAACATGATATACACCTTTTCCATATGATCGCCTGCTGCACTCATCACCTGTCTTGGGCATTAAGTCTTAATTTATTTTTACTAATCGGTTAAACTTATCGCCATCTCTTGACGTGTCGCATAGGCAAAAGCCACTTTATGGTGGTCTCCTCTTTTTAATTATGTCATGAGATAGTTATGAGCTTTTCCATCAGTTCGCTTCGTGGTGGATGCCCATCCCCCTCAACAATGCATCAAGCTTACTACAAAACCGGATCATTAGTTCTTGTATTTTAAATAATATTCTTGTATCCTTAGCTAATTTTTCAATTATTTCCGGTAAAAACCTCCATAGTTACCGAGGTATCAGAACTGATACCTTCCCTTATAAACACCTTCTTTATTGTCATAAATAATATTTCCATATCAAGTAGAAAAGAGCAATGATCGACATACCATACATCCAGTTCAAACTTCTTTGTCCAACTAATTGCATTACGACCATTCACTTGAGCCCAACCAGTTATACCCGGACGGACTTCATGACGGCGAGCCTGTTCTCCAGAATAAAGAGGAAGATATTGAGGTAGTAAAGGACGCGGTCCTATTAAGGACATATCTCCTTTCAATACATTAATCAACTGTGGCAATTCATCAATAGAAGTAGAACGGATGAACTTTCCTAGTTTAGTCAAACGTTTCTCATCCGGTAACAGAATTCCATCTTCATTGCGTTCGTCAGTCATCGTTTTGAATTTGATGACCCTGAAAATCTTGCTACACTTACCCGGACGTTCCTGAGTAAAAAAAATGCCAGCACCTTTATTGGCAAAATATAGCCAGGTAGAGATTACTAACAATATCGGCCAGATAACCATTAATACACAAAAGACTATGATAAAATCAATCAACCGCTTTACAAAATGTACATACATGAATACAAAACCCAATTAATTTAAATATCACCAAACCACATATTGATTTGCATTTTCATAAGTATAATGAGAAGCTGCATTTAGTGCATTTCTTGTCAAGCAAGCCTTATATTCTTTATCTTCTACTAACCTATTAATATAACAAATCATCCGTTCAACCTCATCTTTCTCAAAGCATTGACCACAATGTTCTTTCTCCACTAATAAACCTATTTCTGACTTCTTGGGAGCAATACACAACAAGGGTGAACCAACAGATAGAATATTATAAGTCTTACTAGGTACACTAACAAATGCTGTATCATCCGTCAATGTCACAATAGACAAATCAGCCGCACACAGTGAGTACTTCATTTTATTTGCTGGTTGCCAATCTAAAAACGTGCAATTACTTAGATTATATTGGTTTGCCAAATCCATTAATTGAGATTTCTTTCCGCCATTACCTATAATCATAAAATAAATTTCCTTAGTCTCCTTAAGTTTACGAGCTAATTCCAATATAATCTCTACATTATGTGTATAACCGATATTACCAGAATACATAATTACAAATTTCCCTTGTAATCCATGCTCTTGTATAAAAGGATTATCTTTTTTAAGAATTGGAGTCAGAGAATTTGTAGAACTCCAATTTGGTATTACTCGAACCAAAGATTCATCTACATATTGTTTTAGTAACTCCTTCATTCCACCACTCAAAGTAAAAATCCGTATAGCATTTTTATATAACCTTACATTAATTTTCGCCCAAAATTTATAAATTAAAGTATTAGATGATATCTTCATATTTCTAAGTGCATCTGGATAAATATCATATACAATAATTATATATTGATTATTCAATAATAAAGATGCAAAATAGGTAATAGGCGGATTAGTGACATAAACAATCAACACGTTTGAAAACTTAAATAATAAAATAAAGAATATTTGTACAAAACCAATAGTCCAAGTAAGAGCTCTTTTAAAAATAGACGATTTATTATAAGATATTATCTTATATGTTTTGACATTAGGAGACAATTTTCGTTCATACTCCTCCACCCTTCCTGTTATGAGTGTAACATCTTTATAAACCTTACAGTATGCATTAACAATATCAACAGTCAAATAACCTGTTGACTGATTTATTATAACCACTTTATTTATGTTCACTTTCATCTTAAATCAACGCCTAGCTAATACTATACAGTAGCACAAATCAATCAATTTTATTTAATGCAACTTCTGATACAACTTCTTCACAAAACTCATATCATGGGTTAACATGATTCTTACTAATTCAGGAAAGCTGGTTTTTGTCGGATTCCAGCCAAGTAAAGTTTTTGCTTTAGTTGGATCACCTAACAATTGTTCTACCTCACAAGGACGAAAATACTTAGGATCTATTTCTACAAGAACTTTCCCACTTTTTACATCAATCCCCTTTTCATGAATTCCTTCACCTTCCCAACAGAGTTCAATACCAACCTCTCGAAAAGCTAAAACAGCAAATTCGCGAACAGTATGCATTTCACCAGTAGCTATTACAAAGTCTTCCGGTGTATCGTGTTGAAGGATGAGCCACATACACTCTACATAATCTTTCGCATATCCCCAATCACGGCGAGCATCAAGATTACCCAAATATAATTTATCTTGAAAACCTTGAGCGATACGAGCTGCAGCTAAAGTAATTTTTCTTGTTACGAATGTTTCACCACGTCGTTCACTCTCATGATTAAAAAGAATGCCGTTCACGGCAAACATATCATAACTTTCTCGATAATTCTTCGTAATCCAGAAACCATATTGCTTGGCTACCCCATAAGGACTACGAGGATAGAAAGGAGTAGTTTCTTTCTGAGGTATCTCTTGAACTTTACCAAAAAGTTCAGAAGTAGAAGCTTGATAAATTCGCGTTTTTTTCTCCAAACCAAGAATACGAACTGCTTCAAGCATACGAAGTGTTCCTATAGCATCAGCTTCAGCCGTATATTCAGGAACATCAAAAGATACTTTTACATGACTTTGTGCAGCAAGGTTATAGATCTCATCAGGCTGCACCTGCTGAATTATACGAATTAACGAACTACTGTCAGTCATATCTCCATAATGAAGATTTATCAATCGTTCTCGTTTCATGTCACGAACCCATTCGTCCAAATAAAGATATTCAATACGACCTGTACTAAAAGAGGAAGAACGGCGAAGCACACCATGAACCTCATAATTCTTTTCAATTAGAAACTCAGCAAGAAATGAACCATCTTGTCCGGTGATACCAGTAATTAATGCAACTTTCCTCATATTTACATTCATTTAGTATTATCAAAATAATCATATTGTATAAAAAATATTCTCAACTATCATATTGTAATAGTCATTTTATTGTAAGCGCTCAATCCCTTCCACCACACTAAAAATCAGCATAGTAAGAAACTAAAGATTTTGATTTTAGCAAATTATTAACTAAATTCACGGTACTACAGTTGATGGAATCAGCTTATCATAGTTTTTGTTTCCTGAGATAATCTCACGAAGCACATAAATCAGATACCTCTTAATATCCGAGAAATACATCTTGACCGTTTCAATTTATATTATCTATTGTATAGTCACTCCGATGACGAGACTTCAGTAAGTCACCCCAACCATTAAGCATATAGACAAGGGCAGTCTCCATCAACTTGCCAAAATGGTATCGTTTTTCTCGCTGCACCTCCAAAACCTTACGCCTTAACTCCTTTTATATCAAGTCTACATCTTTCTGATTCCATCGGACTTTTATTTGATGAGCAATAAGTCGTTTCATCAGGCATTCAGGTGCCAAATATTAATGCCACTGATTAATGCTAACATATCACCTCCAGTTTTTCAACGAGGATTTTCAAAGACGTATAATTGATATTGTAGTGGTAAATGGTAAAACCTTTGCAGAAAACGATCTCCAAACGCCAAATATTAAGAGCATCAACAGACAAGGGCGTTTTCCCAACGGAAGAGTCCGAATCAACAAGTGAAAGCGAAGCAGCCTTATCAATATGAATGACCTCGACGGGAATCACCGACATTTTTTTATAATTCTTGTATCACCTCTTAAATTGAATGTAGACTATACCATTCATCTGACAGTATTGAACAATGGAGGTTTCGCAGAAAACACCTTCTTGTTGATAGCGAACCTAAAGATTTTAAAATCAGTACCTGATGCCATAATCGGTAATTTTGATGATGATAGCAAAGGTCGGTAGTATAGCATAGAAAAACAAAAAAGCAATTAAGTGCTTACGTTTTTTCTTATACGAACAGTCTGAATTGGACGCTAACTCCCTTAACAGTCCATACATACTTCTCACGTTCCTTTAAAGAGCCTATGACAAGTTCATACCATCTTTACACTGAATACCCAGCTGTCGGTTGTATATTTTCTTCCTGCCACCATATTCCCCACATTTGAATATTGCAGAGACACTTTGGAGGAAGATCAAGAAAGAGAGGTCAGAGGGTTTATTTCTCTCATTTTAATGCTTAATTCTTATTGAGTACTTAATAAACAAACCGATTTACATTTGTGACTATGCAAATTGATCATAGTGTCTATTTATAAAACTAATTATTGTATCAACCCATTCTTCTTCTTCAACTACCATACAGTATTTCCCATCAATCAAATCGTTGGGAAAACCTTCAAATCCGAAAATAGAAGAGATAAAGGGAACATTACTTTCCAAATATGTAAGCAGTTTCATTTTCACTCCACCTCCTATAATATCCGGATTAATATATAAAGCATCTCTTAATGGAACAGAATCAACGCCATCATAAAAGCCATGCCCATAAATTGAATTAATTGGATTATTATATCTCTCTGTATTTTTCCCCCATAAATGAAACTCTACCTTAGAGTTTTGTTTTTTATCTTTGGAAATACCTTGTTTATAAACCATTCAACGGAAGCCTTCTTGTGTGACTCCACACCTCCAAACCAGACTAATTTGGGAGAGGTATTCAATAGTTTATGTAAATTCATATTCATCATTGGAATCTTGGGACTAATATTCCAAATTCTAGAATCATTAAATCTTCCGTAATGCAAAGTGTAATAATTCCTATCTTCAGCTGAAATAAAAATTTTTTCAACCATAGAATCGTTAAAAATTCTTGTTTCCAGATGATGCATATTACTAAGAGTAATAGTATAAACCAAATCTAAAGAACGCTTTAACAAATGCTTTCTATCAAAGATTCTAGCAAAACAATTATGGAATCTTACTGCTATGTGTTTATTAGGGAATATTCGTCTTATTGCATTGTAGAAACAAACATCGCCACAAAAGATATAATCAAAGTCTTTATCTTTTAAAAACGACAAATCAGATTTCAAAACTTCTGACCGATTAGTCCTTTTCAAAGTGTTAATAATACTAGCAAAAGAAATAAAAGGATTTTGTTTGATAATATAATCGTCGTTTTTAACATATAATGCTGAACTGATACTATTTGTATCACGCCAAACTACCATATCCTTATTCGATGGAGAGCACCGACGAAAATCTGACTCTACAGCTATACCATATCCGTTTTTTAAGGTTGCAAATGTAGGAAACAAATACAGATTCATAATATCTTTAATTTATTAACAATAATATTGTACAAAACAAACAAGTCATTCAAGTTAGGTTCATTATAAGAGCTTAAAAACTTCAATAATACAAAGCATTAGCGATTATTGCATCTTACTTTATTTGAAATATTTCTAAATGGACTTATATCAATTTTAGAAATATAGTATTTAATAATATTTTCAAATTGAATGTCATTCATTTCATTTCCAACATTCTCTTGTGTTAGCGTAATCTGCTGTTGCTCTTCTATTGGCAACAAAAGCCCACATTTTATTTTATGTTTTTTAGTTCCTTGCAAATTTACCATAGCATTTAGCCATATATCATCAGCAAGTGGTGTCAATTGTAGAGCTACTTCAATGTTAAGAACATCTTGATACAGCATGCTTTTTTTTCAAGAGTATTCCTCCTCCAGAACCAAAAAAGAAATTAGGATCGTGGCATTCATCTGAAATATCCCACCACCATGAATTATACGGCTTTGGTTTATTAGCATCATAATGCATAAGACTACCATAACGACAAATAATACCTTTAGGATACTTATTCGCCATTCTTTCCATTTTTTCCATCATGTCGCTAGGATAATATATGTCATCGTCAACTATTAAGACTCGATTATTAGCGTATTCATTCAAAACATAAGCGTATTTCTTATGAGATCTAATATCTCCTTCGACAAACCTAATTTCAAATATATCGTTTCTCAAAGCTTCTAAATTAAATGGAATAGTAACTCCTTCGAACTGTGCTTTTGAAAGCCACAATATTATTTTTTGAGGCAGGATAGTTTGTCTAAGAAGGCAACGAATAACTAAATGAACGTTATTGATTCGCGCCGGAAAAGAAGTAAG
>Ga0192241_10409_pt1 | contig 21249 bp, 19 predicted proteins | sample Koala_Koa27_I3_FD_131239 | JGI IMG/M metagenome (GOLD analysis project Ga0192241, IMG submission 131239) | Enriched cells from koala feces incubated with labeled cellulose particles, San Francisco Zoo, California, United States - Koala_Koa2-7_I3 ... | reverse complement strand
TATTATCCCAAATAAGACTTGAGCAATTTACTACGATTACTTTGTCTTAATCTTCTAATTGCTTTTTCTTTAATCTGGCGTACACGTTCACGGGTCAAACCGAATTTGTCGCCGATTTCTTCCAATGTCATTTCTTGTTGTCCGATACCGAAAAACATCTGTATGATTTCTTTTTCCCTATCGGTTAACGTAGAAAGTGCTCTATCAATTTCCCTCGCAAGAGACTCGTTCACCAAAGAGCGATCCGCCATAGGAGAGTCGTCGTTTACTAACACATCCAGCAAGCTGTTGTCCTCTCCTTCCACGAAAGGTGCGTCCACCGAAATATGGCGTCCGGATACCTTCAATGTATCGGAGATTTTGTCAACAGGGATTTCCAGTTCATCTGCCAGCTCTTCGGGAGACGGTCGACGTTCATTTTCCTGTTCGAACTTGGAGAATGCTTTGCTGATCTTGTTCAGCGATCCTACCTGGTTCAACGGAAGACGCACAATACGCGACTGCTCTGCCAAAGCCTGCAAAATAGACTGACGTATCCACCATACAGCATAACTGATGAATTTGAAACCACGTGTTTCATCGAACTTTTCGGCGGCCTTGATCAGTCCTAAATTGCCCTCGTTAATCAAGTCGGGCAAACTCAAACCTTGGTTCTGGTACTGCTTGGCCACAGATACAACGAAACGCAGATTGGCACGTGTCAACTTCTCCAGTGCGATACGGTCACCCTTACGGATGCGTTGAGCGAGCTCTACCTCTTCTTCGACAGTTATGAGGTCTTCGCGACCGATTTCCTGCAAATACTTGTCAAGAGAAGCGCTCTCTCTGTTAGTGATACTTTTTGTAATCTTAAGTTGTCTCATTCTTCTAAAACAGATTTGGGTTGCAAAGTTACGACATTTAATTTAGTTATAAGCTAACTTGCCCTAACTTTTTATCTTATTCACTATAGTATTATAAACAAAAAGAATGCCGACAAGTTAGTTGTCGACATCCTTTTTCTTCTTTGTTAGCTAATATTACAATCTTCTTACCTAAAAAACATACCTTTTATTCTTGAGTCAAATCTACCGCATAATTAGCACGTTTACCTGACGGGAACATACCTGTAATAAAGAGTACCTGATCCGGAGACTTCGTAGCTTCCTTCAGTACCTTTTCCAAGTCCTCTACAGTTTTCATCTGTACACCATTGGCTTTTAAGATAATGAAGCCTTTACGAATACCGGCAGCTCCCATCTTGCCACTGTTAACACCTGTTACTTCAAGACCATAACCCAGATTCAGTTGTTTCTTCAATTCATCAGGTATAGGACGGAAGGCTGCACCAAGAATATCCATTCCTGCATCTTTTACTACTTTTGTAGTACCTTGTTCATTCTTCAGCGTCACTTCAACAGTCTTTTCTTTCTTATCGCGTATCAATTTCACTTTAACCTTATCACCGGGACGATGTTTTGCCAAAGCTTCCTGTAAATCGGCAAATTTATGAATAGGTTTATCGTCAATACCGATAAGAACGTCATCAACCTTGATATCGGCACCTGCAGCAGAACTACCTTCTACGATTTCTCCTACTAAAAGGCCATCAACAACACCTGATTTTTCACGAGCCTCTTTTTTAAATTCACTCAATTTCTTGCCACTCTTATCTATCGGACGTTGAGTATCACCCGGTTCTTCTACAAGCGGAGTAACAGCAACACCCAGTTTTACACGTTGAACTGTACCGAATTGTTTCAAGTCAGCAACAACTTTCTTCATGATACTGGTAGGAATGGCAAAACCATAACCCGTATTTGATCCCGTCGGAGAGAAAAGAGCAGCATTGATACCAATCAATTCACCGCGTGCATTTACCAAAGCCCCCCCACTATTACCTTGATTAATAGCAGCATCAGTCTGGATGTACGACTCAATGCTTTCCGTACCAGTCTGCTGCCCCATTCCTAAAGAGCGTGCTTTAGCACTAACAATACCTGCAGTCACTGTAGAAGTCAGATTAAACGGATTACCTACAGCAAGCACCCATTCACCAACTTTCAATGCATCGGAATCACCTACCGGAATAGTAGGAAAATCATCTCCCTCTATTTTAATCAAGGCAAGGTCCGTGACTTCATCCGTACCAATGATACGTCCTTTAAGCTGACGGTTGTCATTCAGCGTAACACTGATTTCATCCGCACCGGCAATTACGTGATTATTCGTTACGATATATCCGTCTTTAGAGATGATAACACCGGAACCAAAACCTGTACGTTCAGGAGTCTGAACCTGTCGTCTTTGTGTACCACCCCGACCACCAAAAAATTCACCGAAGAAATCAGAGAACGGGTCTCTAACTTCTACTTCCTGAACTTTGGAAGTTTGAGTAGAACGAATATGTACCACGGCGTGAACTGAATTTTCTGCTGCTTGCGTCAAATCTACAGGTTGCGCATCAACGGCATTATAAGAGGCCAAACGTACGTTCGGATTCTGCTGGAACATATCACTAAATGCAGCAGTACTATCAGCAGGCATATTTTTTTGCAGCATCTTATAGGTGGTTAAACCTGCTACTCCTGAACTGAGAAGTACAATAGCTGCAACCCCAAGAATGTTTTTTGTTGTCTGTTTCATACTTAATTTCTATTCTTTTAATTGTTAATATTCAAATCTCGTTTAACATTTCGACGTTAAAATAACGACAAAAATCGTTCACTTATTCCGCTTGTCACTCTTTTTTGTTCTCTTTTAACAGTGAACTTTTGGGGCTTAACAGCGGTTAACGGCAAGACCTGACAATTTTACATTTATGCACGTTTACTGACGTGAAAATAAGGCAGATAGACGTTAAAACAAGGCAGACCATCTATCTGTTTGAAATAGATGGTCTGTCAGGGGTAAACAGATGGTCTGTTTAGGGTAAATAGATGATGCGTTTGGGGCAAACAGACCATCTATTTTCGTAGAGGAGATATATCCTTAATTATCAAGGTATTCTATATCCATATGATAATCCCATTTCGGGAAGTAAAGATTGCCTCCCTCCCATTCCACTTCACCACGCTGGAAGTCGACCGTTTCACTGCGGGGATATTTCTTTTCGGGCATCAAAGGCATACCGTAGTCACTATTCACAATCATACGCCAGGAGTCGATCCCCCCAGGAAGAAATATTCTTCGTCTGCATTACGGGCGAAAGTAGGAATACCAAATGATTGATCTACAGGTACCCAACCGATACCTTCAAAATAAATCTCTGCCCAGTCATGCAGATTCCACGCTTTGGGATGCATCATGAAACCGCTTTGGAAATGTGCAGGAATGCCACTGATACGACAAAGTGTAATGAACAACAGACTAACCTGACCGCAATCGCCCTTATTGTTATCCAGCACATATTCGGGAATATTCTCTATTGTAGAGTATTCACGTGCAGAAGCCCAGGGGAAGTTATCATTTACCCAACGGAAGATGCGTTTAGCCTTTAAGAAGGGATTGGTTTCGCCCTCTGTCAATTTGGCAGCAAGCTGACGCATACGCGGTGAAAAGATGATATGCTTCTCACGCTCGGCCGTATATTCCTTATATATAGAGGAGGTCGTGTCATACGGCTGAACATCTTCCGGCTTCAGATTATGCCATTCAGCATTGGCAGTATACTCAAAGCTTTCGGAGAATACAGTCGGTTCATCCTGCACGGCGCATTTTTCCATATAAAGAGTGCTGTGAAGGCAATCCTGCGGAGAAAACGTATATTTCGGTTCGCTGGCAGAAATAAACTTCACATCCTGTTGTCGTGGCTGGTCAGTACGTGGATAAGGAAGCCAGCAACGAATCAACTCTCCGGCAGGAACAGCATTGCTATCCACGGTAAGAGTATAGGTGACACGCATCCGTTTGGGGGTGGTAATCGGATTACCATTCTTCTTCACACTTGCAATAACTTCAGGCAGATTTTCCATATTTACCTTTTCACTTCCACTAAAAGAAACACCGTCTTTCGCAGCTTTTATCTTATAGCAGGCAGAGTCCACACGGAATAAGTTAGGTCCGGCATTGCGGAAATAACGTTTCTCGCCATCCAGTGTCATACATTCCAAAGCCTTGGAGGCTTCCCATTGACGCATTTGCTCATCAGTAACATCAGGAATATACTTGCGGATGTAGTCTTTCACTTCAGTTTCTGTACGAGAGAAATCGGTAAGGAGACGTTGATGCAGGTCTTCTTCCCAGGTGTAAGGCTTGTTTTCGGGTTTCGTAGTACAAGCAGTGGCCAAGAAGAATAGAGCGGCGGCATACAATACTTTTTTCATAATGATTATTTTTATAGATGATGATGGGACAATACCACTTTATAGTTTCACAACTCCGATACCCGGCAAATCGGGCAATGTAATCTTACCCTCTATCACTTCCATTCCTTTGAAACGGTCGTTAGCGATAAGCAGATTGCCATCCAGATCGGCAAAATCAACTGCAGGAGAGAATTGAGCGGCGGCGGAACATGCACACGATGTTTCTGTCATACATCCCACCATCACTTTCATACCCAAAGCACGCGCCAATGTCACCATCTTCCAGCCCTCGCGCATACCTGTACATTTCATCAACTTAATATTGATACCATGAAATACATCTTTCAAACCAGCCACATCACTCAGTCGTTGCAAAGATTCATCGGCAAAGATAGGCAACGGACTTTGCTGCGTCACCCAGGCAATGTCATCCAACTGGGTCTTAGGCATTGGTTGTTCAATCATGACAATTCCTTTTTCATGAAGCCAATGTATCATGTCGATGGCATAATGCTTATCCGTCCAACCCTGATTAGCATCTACGGCAATAGGAAGACTGGTTACGGAACGAATGGTTTCAATCATCTCCTTATCATTCTCACGTCCCAGTTTTACTTTGAGGATATTGAACTGATCCGCACATTCCTTCGTTTTCTCACGTACCACCTCGGGTGTATCAATGCCGATAGTGAAAGTAGTAGAAGGGGCTTTGTCCTTATCCAGTCCCCAAATCTTATACCACGGGGCTTGCAGCAATTTTCCCACAAGATCATGTAAGGCGATATCTACAGCAGCTTTAGCAGCAGCATCTCCCGGCGAAAGCTTATCCACATAAGCCAGAATATCTTCCAACTGGAAAGGATCGGGGAACTGCCCGATGACATCCTGCACTTTCTTCAGGAAAGCCATTACACTTTCCATTGTACCCAACTCTTTCTGCAGATAGGGCGGCATGGATGCTTCTCCATAACCGGTAATTCCATCATATTCAATCTCCACTTGCACATCAGGAGTTGTGGTGCGTGAGTAAGTAGCCACCGTAAATACATGACGCAACTTCAACTCATACGGGAAGAAACGCAATTTCATCCTGGCATTCACACCACTTTTATTGATATTGAACAGAGACGGGGTGCTTTCCCCTGCAAACACATTGTTAATAGCCACACTGGAACCTAATGCAGCAAAAGCCGCTGTTTTCAGGAAATCTCTTCTGTTTTGCATATGATTCGTTTTTAAATTATTAGATGATGATGGGAGAATTACGGATTATTCATAATAAGGGTTTGTTGCCGTTGTATTCAGGGATTCTTCCTTATTTATATAAGGTAACACACGCGTAGCAAACAACAGCCGTCCGAGGTTATATTCATCAAAGAGTTCGTCGGCAGGATCAAAACTACTGACATGCACATCTCCCTGTGAATGAATGAACCGTTTATCCCCAATATACATTCCCACATGCACCACACGCTCTTTACGATCTGCCGTAGCTTTACGGCCGAAGAAAATCAAATCCCCCGGTTGCAGGTTACCAAAATCAGGAGCAATATCGATATGTTCGCCTACATAGGCTTGTTGCGAAGCATCACGCGGAATGATAATATCATGTATGAACAGAATGGTACGCATGAAACCGCTACAATCAATTCCTTTGGAAGAAGTACCCGCCCAAAGATATGGAACGCCCATTAATGTGTGTGCCGTATGGATAATACTGGCAGCATCTTGTTTCAAAGAAGCCCGCCATCTACTTTCCGGCATAGAGATGGATTTTGAGATATACCCCGTCCGTCCATCAGGATAAGCAACTTTATAGTAAGCACCTTTGCTTCCCTCCCACTTCAAGCGGTTACCTGCAACCACATCAGAAACAGTCTGGGAAGTTTGATTAGGTTCGGAATACACGAAGCCGTAATGAGAAGTCACCACAATTTTCTCTGCCGCATTCCAGGCATGAAGTTCTTCTTTAGTGACCGGATGAATACCTACACGGTGCACCCAGGCAATGTAATTATCCGGTGTCTGAATGCGATACCAGCCGTCGCGTTGCAACACGCGGATGGGCATTCCCATCAATCCCTGCGTCATCATTTCGGATGAGAAATCCGGTTCTACACGAAGATTGGATACCGATACATTAATGATACCATATGTTTTTCCTTCCAGCCCAGCCTCATCCGGCAATACCTGCAGACAGTCCATCACTTTATAATTGGCTTTCGACAATCCATTGAGAAGAGCTGCTTTCGCTTCAGAAGAGGTGGTTACACCACGTAACATTACATTTTTACCAGCAAAGGAATAATCTACATCAAAAAGTGCCACTCGTTTGTCCGGGGCATACTGACGTTTCAAGCTGTCGGATAACTGTGCCACATCGGCAGGAATAGTCCTGTTCCCGACTTCCGAAGCCACCGAACATAACGAAGCGAAAAGGAACAGGGATACGATAGGAATAAGTCTTTTCATTAGCTAAAATGATTTGGGGGTTATTAAGTATTAGCAAAGTTAGAAATAATTTCTATTTTGGTTATATATTTTCAGGAATATTAAGATATAGTTTTAGAATGAAACCCACCATCTCCATATCAAGGCCGTACCAAAACCGTACCAACTCCGTATCAAGTCCAAGCGTATAGACACGGAGCAGGTACGAAGTTGATGTGGATCAGACAGAAAGTAGATAAAACATTGATTATGTCCGCTTGCAAAGAAGAATAAAAAGAGGAACAAACGCTTCATTCTTCAGAAGAGGTTAAAAAACTCGGCAAGGTTTTGTATCCGCTGGCATAAAAGTCGTATCTTTGCCCAACAAAAGCAGTTGGTCGGTCTGTCGCTTGCGCTTCGGCGCACGAGGAAAGTCCGGGCAACACAGAGCATCTCACTTCCTAACAGAAAGCTGTCCGCGAGGGTAGAGTAACGTAGAAGAAAACAACCGCCTGCGTCTTCGGGCGTCGGTAAGGGTGAGAAGGTGGGGTAAGAGCCTACCAGTCTTGTGGCGACACAAGGGCTGTGCGTCTTGGGAGTTGTAAGGTCATGTAAACCGACGCTATGAGAGCTGCTCGCTCCATGTCGGAGGGTAGACCGCTAAAGCTTGTATGGTGACATACAGCTCAGATAAATGATGGACACCTTGATGAATGAAGAATTAAGAATGAATAATGAAGAATTCTTCCTGAAAACAAGGAACAGAACCCGGCTTACAGACCGACTGCTTTTTTATGAAGAACTGAGAATGAAGAATGAAGAACTTCTGCATGATGCAACAATTGGTACAACAATTTGATAGAGTTCTCCGTTCTATAGTCTTAATTCTTCATTCCTAATTCTTCATTCTTCATTGATTATGAATAAACGTATTACTGCTCTTTGGAAATTCCTGACATACGACATTTGGCGTATTACGGAGGACGAAGTCACTAAAACGACCTTCTCCCTCTATAATATTATCAAAACAATCTACCTCTGCATTAACCGTTTCACCAAAGACAGACTGGTAAACAAAGCTTCTGCACTGACTTACAGCACACTGCTCGCCATTGTTCCCATTCTTGCCATCCTGTTTGCCATCGCACGCGGATTCGGCTTCGACAATCTTATGGAAAGCCAAGTACGAATGGGATTTGGAGGACACAATCAAACGACGGAAGTAATCCTGCAGTTTGTCAATTCTTACCTGTCGCAAACCAAGAGTGGCATATTCATCGGAGTGGGGTTAATCATGTTGTTATGGACGGTTATCAACCTGATCAGCAGCATTGAAATCACGTTCAATCGTATTTGGGAAATAAAAAAAGCGCGGAGTATGTACCGTAAAATCACGGACTACTTCTCCATGTTCTTACTGATGCCTATATTGATTGTAATTTCGGGTGGTCTCTCTATCTTCATGTCTACCAGCTTAAAGTACATAGAGGACTTTGTTCTGCTGGCTCCTATCCTGAAGTTCCTGATACGCCTGATACCTTTCGTACTGACGTGGTTTATGTTCACGGGACTGTACATCTATATGCCGAATACCAAAGTTAGGTTTAAGCCTGCACTCATCTCAGGAATTCTTGCAGGAACGGCACACCAGGCATTCCAGTTTCTCTATATCAGTGGTCAGCTATGGGTATCGCACTATAATGCCATTTATGGTAGTTTTGCCGCACTCCCTTTATTTCTGCTTTGGCTTCAGATATCATGGACCATCTGCCTGTTTGGTGCAGAGCTGACCTACGCAGGACAAAACATCCGGAATTTCAGCTTTGACAAGGATACCAAAAATATCAGCAGAAGATTCCGGGACTTTGTTTCCATTCTTATCATGTCTCTTATAGCCAAGCGGTTTGAAGAGAATATTAAGCCGTACACTGCCGAAGAAATGTCCGAAGAATGCCAGATTCCTATCCGTCTGACGCATCAGGTGCTATACGAACTACAGGAAATCAACCTACTGCATGAAGTAGTAGATGAAAAAGACGAGGTAATCGGTTATCAGCCTGCAATGGACATCAACAAACTGAATGTCGCACTATTGTTGGACAGACTGGATACGCACGGTTCGGAAGATTTCAAAATCGATAAGGAAAAAGAATTCAGCGATCAATGGGACGTGCTGATGAAAGCACGCGAGGAGTATTATAAGAGTGCGAGCCATGTGCTGCTGAAAGACCTGTAAATTAGTGATTAGCGGTAAGTGATAAGTGATTAGCAACGCGACCATAGCGCAACTTGCTAATCACTTATCACTTACCGCTAATCACTAAATCAGTATTTATTGTAAGAAACCACCTTTTCTTTCGGCTTTCTTGCTTTCTTCCGCTTCTCTTTCACGGAATAGCCAATGGTGATAACCAACAGCAATCGCTTGGAAGACGGAATACCGGTCAGCTTCTTGATTTCTTTCTCATCAAACCAACCGAGAATACAAGAGCCCAGTCCTTCACTCTCAGCAGCCAATGTGATATGAGCAGTGGCAATGCCAATATCTATTAAAGGGAAATACTTGTCTTTAATCTTTGCACCCAGAAATGAAGTTACGTTCATTGATTCCTCCACCACCAAAATGTGTACAGGAGCATCTTTAGCGAACTTATTCATCCCCAATCCGGCAGTGGCCTTACCAACTTTGACGGAAAGCTCCGGATCATTAATTACAACAAACTTCCACGGCTGCGCATTACAAGCCGAAGGTGCCAAACGGGCAGCCTCCAATATCCGTTCCAGCTTCTCAGACTCAACGGGACGGCTCATATCATAAGCACGGTCGCTCTGCCGGGAAGCAACTAACTTCAGAAAATCTTCCATATCTATTAGTTAAACTGTATCATCCGGCTGATATACTTACCGATAATATCAAATTCAAGATTCACTACACTACCTGCTTTGATATCGTGGAAGTTCGTATGCTCGAAAGTATAAGGAATAATAGCTACCTGGAAAGTATCGTCCGTCGGATTGCAAACCGTCAGGCTTACTCCGTTCACGGTTACCGAACCTTTATCTACCGTGATATATCCACGCTTGGCCATTTCCTTATCAAAAGCATACCGGAAAGTGAAGTAATAACTTCCTTCAGCATCTTCCACATTCATGCAAGTGGCAGTCTGGTCCACATGTCCCTGCACAATATGCCCGTCCAGACGGCCGTTCATCATCATGCTGCGTTCTACGTTCACTACATCCCCGACTTTCAGAAGTCCAAGATTCGAACGTTCCAATGTTTCCTTCATGGCAGTAACCGTATAGGAATCCTCCGTCATGCTGACTACCGTAAGGCACACACCATTGTGAGACACACTTTGGTCTATCTTCAATTCATTTACAAATGAGCACTTGAACGTGAAGTGTACGTTCTCTTGTTCTTTTACCAATGCCACGAGGGTGGCGCATTCTTCTACTATTCCGGAAAACATAAGTCTATTTACAATTTAATGATTTATAATTCCTCATTCAGGTGGTACAAAGATAATGCAAATTGAGCGCAGAACTTTCATGCTTGCATGAAAAAGTTCAGCCGAGATGCAGTTTATCTTCTCTAAAGATACGAAATAAATGGGACATAGGTACAAAAAAAATGGAGCTTTTCACAAAGCCCCATTTTTCAGTTTTCAATAGGTATTAGTTTTTTTTAAGGTAAAAAGATTGTTTTCAGGATAACGCTGCAAATATAGCGGCTTTTCGAGATACTTACCAAATTAAAAAACATGTCTTATAACATCTTTTTGAAATTTCTTTGGTTTTATTACCACTTATGTAGCCTTTCTACACCCGCAATCGTTTTCAATGGACAAATATATATCATTTTTCTAACAAACACTAAATTTTATCTAAAAAAGAGCTTATTTCTTAGTTAAAGGGTAATGTTCGTCTGTTTTTCCGCTATGTTTTAACACTTTTGCATCGATAAAGAAGACTATTTCTTCTGCAATGTTAGTGATGTGGTCGCCGGAACGCTCCAACTTACGGAAGACACTTACCAGGTTCAAACAGGGCAGTACAGTCTCGGGATGCCGGGCAATGTAGTCTGCTAAAACAGTAGTAGCTTCTGCATTGATTTCATCCAATAAATTATCTTTAGCAAATACCGAAGTCGCCAAATCCTGACTTTCTTCCTGAAGAGCTTTCTTGGCAAGCTCCAGCATAGCAAGTACCTGCCCCTGCATTTCTTCCAGGCGCAATCGTTTCAGAAGTTCCGGATCAAGAACCGGTTCCTTGCAATTCAGAACGAAACGGGCAATGCCCTCGGCAAAGTCACCAAGACGCTCCAGATTCGTATTTATCTTTAGCATGGCAAGCACAAAGCGCAAGTCAATGGCTACAGGATTATACAAAGCAATGATATCTTCAACATCGCTGTCTATCTTCAATTCCAAGGCATTCACACGACGTTCGCGTACCAGTACCTGTTGCGCCAGTTCGCGGTCAAAGGTCAGCACAGCCTCCCCTGCCCTATCGAGCTGGTTATATACTAAGGTCCACATTTCGTCTATTTCTTTTTTTAGCAAGACGAGTTCCGATTCGATAAACTTTACCATAAATTTCTATTTTAAGATTACTTGTATCATAAATTAAAGGAAGCCCGAGGTTCCTTTTTGTTTCACGCCGGGAAACAAATGCCTACCCGAAGCGTCCCGTAATGTAATTCTGAGTCTCCACTTTATCGGGGTTCGTAAATATTTTCTTGGTATCGTCAAACTCCACCATTTGCCCAGATAAAAGAACGCTGTTTTATCACTAACGCGAGCAGCCTGCTGCATATTGTGTGTAACGATAACAATCGTATACTGCTCTTTCAGTTCATGGATAAGCTCTTCTACCTTAGCCGTAGAAATGGGATCGAGTGCAGAAGCCGGTTCGTCCATCAGTAACACGGAGGGAGATACAGCCATGGCACGAGCTATGCAAAGGCGCTGCTGCTGTCCGCCGGAAAGTGCATAGGCAGAAACTTTCAGCTTGTCCTTTACCTCATCCCACAAAGCTGCCCCTTTCAAGGATTCTTCTACACGCTGGCGGATGAAGCTACTGTCTGTCACGCCATTCACGCGAAGTCCATAGGCCACATTCTCAAAGATGCTTTTCGGAAAAGGATTAGGACGCTGGAATACCATACCTACCTTCTTGCGAAGTTCATCTACCTGAATATCTTTTCCATAGATATTCTCTCCGTCGATATGAATCTCACCTGTCAGGCGGGTATTGGGAATAAGATCGTTCATGCGATTGAACAACCGGAGGAAAGTAGATTTGCCACATCCCGAAGGTCCGATAAATGCCACTACCGAACGTTCTTCTATCGACATGCTGATACCTTTCAAAGCATGGAAATCTCCATACCAGAAGTTTACATTATTTGCTTCTATTTTACCAATCATTTTGTTTACTGTTTTATTCCTGTTAGTTCATCTTTACTTTTTTCTCGAAATACTTCCGCAAAGCATTCGCCAGAAGGTTTACCAAAAGGATGATTACGATTAAAACCAGAGCAGTACCATAAGCCAGCGGAAGCTGGGCATCCATATCCGTGCCACTGGTAGAAATAACATACAGGTGATAAGGCAATGCCATACACTGGTCGAGTATACTTGTAGGGAGTTGCGGAAGGAAATAAGCAGCACAAGTAAACAGGATAGGTGCAGTCTCGCCGGAAACACGTCCCAGAGCCAGAATCAGCCCCGTAATCACATTAGGCATTGCCATAGGCAGAATAACGTGCCAAATGGTCTGCAACTTAGTGGCCCCTAACGCACGGCTTCCCTCACGCAGAGTATCGGGAATGGCTTTCAACGCTTCTTCTGTGGTACGGATAACTAAAGGCACACACAGCAATCCCAACGTAAGTGAACCGGCCAGGATGCTATCGCCAAATCCCATATAGTTAACAAATAAAGCCATACCGAATAGACCAAAAACGATGGAAGGTATACCGCTCAGGTTGTTTGTCATCATACGGATGAACCGGACTACCCAGCCTTTCGGCGCATATTCATTCATATAGATTCCACTCATCACTCCTACCGGGAAGGCAAACAGGGCACTGCCTATCATCAAATAGAATGTTCCGACAATGGCGGGGAAAATACCTCCTGCCGTCATGCCGTCCGTGGGGGCAGTAGTCAGGAACTCCCAGCTAATAACTCCCACACCTTTATATATAATGAAGCCGAGAATGGCAAAGAGTATCCCCACCACTGTCAGGCTCAGCAAACGGAATGTTCCGAATGCAATACGTTGCGAAAGATGTTTCCTATCTATCATACTTATTTTTCTTTTCTCTATAAGACATTATCTTTTCCGGGCTGACACAGCTTCTACCGTGAAGTTTATCAGCAAACTAATAAAGAACAGCACTACACCCAAAAGAAATAAGGCTTCATAATGTGCTCCCCCGGCAGGTGCTTCTCCCAGTTCCGCTGCAATCGTTGCAGGTATGGTACGCAACGGTTCCAGAATGGTATGCGGTATGACTGCCGCATTACCTGTCACCATCAGTACCACCATTGTTTCGCCGATAGCACGTCCGATTCCCAATACCACACCGGAAGTGATACCTGATACGGAATAAGGTATCACCACCTTATATATGGTCTGCCATTGTGAAGCCCCCAATGCAAGGCTGGCTTCCCGCATGGCACGGGGACAGTTGCGCATGGCATCTTCCGTCACCGTTATAATCGTAGGCAATGCCATTATAGCCAATACGATGCTTCCCGCCAGTCCACTTTCACCCACAGGCAGATTGAATACTTTCTGGATGAATGGTACAATCACAATCAGTCCGAAGAAACCATAGACCACCGATGGAATGCCACTCAGCAACTCAATGATCGGTTTCAGCAGATTACGTATCCTGGAATTTGCCACTTCGGACATATAGATAGCAACTGAAAGCCCAAAAGGCAATGCTATCAGGATGGCAAATAAACTCACCCACAGTGTACCGGTTATTAAGGGTAGAAAGCCGAATTGTGCGGCAGGTGTAGCCGTCGGAAACCATTCCGCCCCCGCAAAGACATCTTTCACCGAAATGGTGTTATCCTGCAATAAGTGGACGGAATCCGGACGAACAATAAACTGTTGCGGTACAAAAGCAATAATGCCTGGCGTACGTTCCACCAGTTCGGTAATCTTTACTCCGGCATGTTCATAAGCTGCCCCAGTTCTTCCTCGGTATAATACTGAGTGATATCTTCCAAACGGAAAAGCCGGATGGGCATGTCCTGCCCCCGACTTCATTCCAGTTTGTTATCTCCTCATCGAAAACATCTTTTATCTGAGTTGGGGTTAGCTCACTTACCTTATTATCTTTATTCAGTGCCAATACATATCCTTCTTCAATGACCCGGCTGTTGAACAGTCCCAACGCCTCGGAAAAGAGAAACAGGATGATGAGCACAATGGTGATGCTTGTTACAAAACCGCTACAAGCTAACACTCCTTCTATTATTTTCTCAAAAAGCTTCTTCATAAATGCCTATTGAATTTCATATGCAAAGAAACCGCGTCGATGTTAAGAGAGTGTGACTAAGGTTTGAAAGAAATGTTTCAAACCTATTACAAAAGCGTTACAACCTCCAAAAACACAAGTTTTGTAATTAGATTGTAATGCGCAATTGTTTTATTTGCAATCAATAAACAAATAGAATAATATTTGGGTTCTATTATCACCCCATTTCAAGTATAATAAAATTCATTATAAATAGAATCAAAAACAATTTTGAATAAAATGAAAACAATAAGTATCATCCTACTCCTGACATTAGCTGTAAGCAGCCTACAGGCGCAGCGCATCAAAGGCAGTGACACCGTACTACCTGTAGCACAACAGACTGCCGAAAGATTTATGGCCCTCAATCCCGACGCCCGTGTTACCGTAACCGGTGGTGGCACCGGAGTGGGTATTTCCGCTCTATTGGACGGAACGACAGATATTGCCATGGCATCCCGCCCCATTAAATTCAGTGAGAAGATGAAAGTAAAGGCAGCCGGAAAAGAAGTGGAAGAAGTGATCGTAGCTTACGATGCCCTTGCCGTTGTGGTTCACCCCTCCAATCCCGTAAAGCAACTGACGCGCCAACAACTGGAAGATATCTTCCGAGGTAAGATTACGAATTGGAAGCAAGTGGGTGGAGATGACCGTAAAATCGTGGTGTACTCTCGCGAAACATCTTCGGGTACTTATGAATTCTTCAAAGAAAGTGTTCTCAAAAATAAAAATTACATGAGTAGCAGCCTCTCTATGCCTGCCACCGGTGCCATTATACAATCTGTCAGCCAGACGAAGGGAGCAATAGGATACGTAGGATTGGCTTATCTTTCCCCTCGCGTCAAATCACTGTCCATATCTTACGATGGGACACACTTTGCCCCACCTACTATGGAGAGTGCTACAGATAAGAGTTACCCCATTGTGCGGCCTCTATACTATTATTATAACACAGAAAACTCCGAACAAGCAACCCCTCTCATTCATTTCATCCTTTCACCTGCAGGTCAGGAAATCATTAAAAAGAGTGGATATATTCCGGTAAATGAAGAATGAAGAACGAAGAATGAAGAATTTAACCGCGCTATGTAAGTATGCCGCAAGGTGAATTCTTCATTCTTCATTCTTCATTCTTCATTTTTTTCTCCTATCTTTGCACGGAATACGAAAACAGACAGCATTATGGCAGATATTAAGAGCGAAGAAGCAGGCGAAAAAAAGAGCCTCAACTTCATTGAACAAATTGTTGAGAAAGACTTGAAAGAGGGTAAAAATGGTGGTAAAGTGCAAACACGTTTCCCGCCAGAGCCCAACGGATACCTCCACATCGGACATGCCAAGGCAATTTGCCTTGATTTTGGTATTGCAGCCGACCACAATGGCATTTGCAATCTGCGTTTCGATGATACGAATCCGACCAAAGAAGATGTGGAATATGTAGAAGCTATCAAGGAAGATATCCAATGGTTGGGTTACCAGTGGGGTAATGAATACTACGCATCCGATTACTTCCAGCAATTGTGGGACTTTGCCATCCGCCTTATTGAAGAAGGTAAAGCATATATCGACGAGCAGACTTCAGAACAAATAACACAGCAGAAAGGCACTCCTACCCAACCGGGTGTGGAAAGCCCTTACCGTAACCGTCCGATAGAGGAAAGCCTCTCCCTGTTCAAGAAAATGAATACAGGTGAAATAGCAGAAGGCGCTATGGTGCTTCGTGCCAAGATTGATATGGCAAACCCGAATATGCATTTCCGCGATCCTATCATCTATCGCGTAGTGAACCATCCGCATCACCGTACTGGTACAACGTGGAAGGCCTATCCGATGTATGACTTCGCTCACGGACAAAGTGACTACTTTGAAGGTGTAACGCACTCTCTCTGTACATTGGAATTTGTTCCCCACCGTCCGCTCTATGATCTCTTTGTAGACTGGGTAAAGGAGGGTAAAGATCTGGATGATAACCGCCCCCATCAGTACGAATTCAACAAGCTGAATCTCAGCTATACCCTGATGAGCAAGCGTAACCTGCTGATTCTGGTAAAAGAAAAATTGGTGAACGGATGGGATGATCCCCGTATGCCGACTATCTGTGGTTTCCGCCGTCGCGGATACTCACCTGAGTCCATCCATAAGTTTATTGATAAAATCGGATATACCACATACGATGCACTTAATGAATTCGCTTTGCTGGAAAGTGCTTTACGCGAAGATCTTAACACTCGTGCGACCCGTATCTCGGCAGTAATGAACCCGGTGAAACTGGTTATCATCAACTATCCTGAAGGAAAAGTGGAAGAACTGGAAGCAATCAATAATCCTGAAAAGCCGGAAGAAGGCAGCCACTTCATTGAGTTCAGCCGCGAACTGTGGATGGAACGCGAAGACTTCATGGAAGATGCTCCGAAGAAATACTTCCGTATGACTCCGGACCAGGAAGTACGCTTAAAGAGTGCTTATATCGTAAAATGTACCGGTTGCAAGAAAAATGAAGCCGGAGAAGTAGTTGAAGTATATTGCGAATATGATCCGAACACCAAGAGCGGTATGCCCGAAGCAAACCGTAAGGTGAAAGGTACCCTGCACTGGGTAAGTTGTGATCATTGCCTTGAAGCAGAAGTACGTCTCTACGACCGCCTTTGGAAAGTAGAAAACCCACGTGACGAACTGGCTGCTATCCGCGAAGCTAAAAACTGTGATGCACTGGAAGCAATGAAAGACATCATCAATCCGGACTCACTGAATATATTGCCTCATTGCTACATTGAAAAATATGCCGCCGGCATGAAACCGCTTACTTATTTGCAGTTCCAGCGCATCGGATATTTCAACGTAGATCCAGACTCCACACCAGAGAAAATGGTATTCAACCGCACTGTAGGCTTGAAAGATACCTGGGGCAAAATAAACAAATAAAAATAGGATTATAGGAGTAAACAATTAATGAGCAATAAAAACCTGCTGTCCGGCAGGGATAAAGAGTTACAGGAACTTGCCGAACAATATGAAGCGGCAATGGCCGAAAACAAACCGTTCTATCAGGATGCAGATGAGTTAGCTGATCTTGCCGACTGGTATGGTACAAAGAAAAGATATGATAAGGCTTTTGAGATTGCAGAATATGGATTAAAGCTGCATCCCGATAGCACTGAACTTATGATTGAATACGCTTACCTGCATCTGGATAACGGAAAGAAAGCGAAAGCACGTGAAATCATTGAAAATCTTCCCGATACTTATTCGCCGGAAGCAAAAGTGGTGCGTGCCCATTTGCTATTGAGTGAAGGTAAACTGGATGATGCTGAACAGTTACTCGACACGATTGAAGATAAAGATGATCTGGCAAACGTGGTAGATGTATCCTATATGTATCTTGATATGGGGTATCCGGATAAAGCCTTGACATGGCTCGATCCGGTAAAGGAAGAATATTCTGATGAAGAAGCCTATATTGCCGTAGTTGCAGACTGCCTTTATGGCAAAGGCATGACCGAGGAAGCAATTCCCCTGTATAACCGCCTCATAGACATGAATCCATATTCGGCTCCTTACTGGTTCGGATTGGCAAGATGCCACTTCGAAGAAATGAACTTCAACCAAGTTATTGACGCTTGCGATTATGCATTGGTGAGTGATGATGAATTTGCAGACGCCTATGTAATGAAAGGACATTGCTTCTATCAGTTAGGTAACGAAGATGCTGCTCTGGAGTATTATCAGAAAGCAGAGGAACTTCATGGACTTGCTCCCGAATTTATCTATACGTACATTGGATTATGCAAGGTATCCAAAGGAGAATGGAAGGAAGGCTATGAAAATCTGGAAAAAGCAATTCTGGAAAATGAAACAGATGAAGTTGCTTCTCCAATACTGCCCAGCTTATATGCCAATGCAGGGCTTTGCCTCTCCAAGATGGGGAAGAAACGCAAAGCGCACCAGTATTGTAAAAAAGCACATAAACTGTCACCGGAAGACCCGGAATCTCTTCTGATAGAAGGCCGCATATACATTGAAGAAGGTGACTACGACAAAGGAATAAAGCAGTGGGCAAAAGCCTTGAATTGCTCTCCTACTGCCGACACCTGGAATGAGGTAGGCATGCATAGCATGGAAATCGGTTATCTGGATTATGCCAAGATAGCTTTTAAACGTGTCTGCGAATTGGAACCGGACTTTGATGGTATCAATGAAAAGTTGACGGTACTCTACATGACGCTGCACGATAAAGAGAACTTCATAAAGTATAATCAGAAATGCCCCCGCCCATTCGATTTAAAAGAATTGGAGAAGATGCAGATGCTTATGGAAAGCGAAGACCGGGAAGACCTGGCTGCTTATATGCAAAACATTATAAAAGCATTGCAATAAAAAAGTAGAGAGTGAAGGATTCCTTCACTCTCTACTTTTTTATAACTCTCAGGATATTTACCAACTATCCCTTATTTTGCACTACGAGTTGAAAGTTTTTCCAGGAAATATACCAAGAAGAAACCTACTATCATCAATACTACAGCCTCAATAACATACTGATTGGGCAGAATATTGTTTTCGACCAATGGTTTCACCACGCCATGATTATCTGTAAAGGTTTCCACTGTCTCCTTCCAAGGCCACACTTTGTTTAGTGATCCCAGCATGAAACCTGTCAATACAGCCAATGTAATATTGCGAAAATGCTTTAATGCGTACGAAAGAACCCGTGAGAAAGAAGTTATTCCTATACAGGCACCCGCCAGGAATACCAACAAAGTCGGTATATTAACAGTCTTGACGGCTTCCATTATATAGAAGTACTTACCCAGCAGTACTAAAATGAAACTACCCGATATACCCGGCAGAATCATAGCACAAATAGCAATTGCCCCACAAAGAAATATGAAAAACAAGTTAGTTGGCGTTGCAGCAGGAGTTGCCACCGTGATATAATAAGCAACTGCCACACCAATAATAAATGCCGGAATCGTTTTCTTATTCCATTCTTTTATATCTTTACCTACAAACCAAGTAGAAGCCAGTACCAACCCGAAAAAGAAAGCCCAAACCATTACCGGATGATCCGTAAGCAACCATGTGATGATTTTAGCCAGCGAAAAGGCACTGATAGCAATTCCCAGTACAATAGAGATCAGAAAATTACCGTTAATCGCTTTCCAGAATGCTCCCCATTTTCCCGTGAAAAACAACTTTAAACTTTTTCCGTTAATACTTTTTATCGAATCTATCAATTCGTCATAAATACCTACAATAAAAGCAATTGTTCCCCCCGATACACCGGGAACCACATCGGCTGCTCCCATTCCCACACCTTTCAGCATGAGTAGGGCGTAGTCTTTTAAACCTCGTTCCATCTTTTTCTTTATCAATTAACCTATTAATACTTGATTTATAGGACGCAAAGTAAAACAAAAAAAGCCAGTTACTCACTATAAATCAATCAAAAATATCCGAAAAGCACATTGGAATTTTATACAACAGTTGGATACGGGTATAAAAAAAGAAATGGTGTATAATAGTCTCACGACTACTATACACCTGGTCTTTTCTAATTGCTTATTAAAATCTGAGGTTTACTACTTTACAGCCTCTATTGCTTTGTCATAATCCGGCTCCTGTGTAATTTCAGGTACCAGTTCAGTGTATGCAACCTTTCCATCCTTACCGACAATAACTACTGCACGCGCCAGCAAGCCACCCAATGGTCCATCTGCCATACGCACACCGTAACTTTCATCAAAATCAGAGAAACGGAAATCAGACAAAGGAATTACATTTTCAATACCTTCCGTAGTACAGAACCGTGCATGGGCAAAAGGCAAGTCTTTGGAAATCGCCAAAACCACTGTATCTGGCAGACTCGCTGCCAGCTTGTTGAACTTGCGCACAGATGTTGCACAGACGCTGGCGTCCAAACTTGGAAAGATATTCAATATTACATTCTTCCCTTTCAAATCTTTCAAAAAGAAAGAAGAAAGATCTGTTTTCACTAACTCGAAGTCGGGAGCAACTGTCCCTACTTTTATAAACTCGCCGATAATCTTAACCGGCTGTCCTTTAAATTTTGTTGTAGCCATAGTTTTCTTGTTTTATATGTCTATATAACAAACGAACTGTTGGAAAAGTTCGCCCAAAACTTTTCCAACTGCAAATTGTTACTCTCACAAACATGATTACAATAACCATTTAAAATTAAATTTGCATGAAAACTTTATTTGACGAACTTCAATGCGAAGTAAAAAACTGGTGGATGTCTCTCCTACTTGGCATACTCTATGTAGTAGTTGCTATAAGTCTGATGTTTGCTCCGTTCAGCGGTTATGCAGTTTTGAGTATTCTGTTCAGTATATCGATGCTGTTCAGCGGTTTGTTAGAGATTTCTTTCGCCGTAAGCAACCGGAAGAATGTTTCCAGCTGGGGTTGGTATCTGGCAGGCGGTATCATCGACATGATATTAGGTTTCTATCTGATAGCTTATCCGCTGTTAAGCATGGAAGTAATTCCATTCATCATCGCATTCTGGTTAATGTTCCGCGGCTTTTCTCCCATCGGCTATGCCATGGATCTGAAAAGATATGGTACCAGAGACTGGGGATGGTATATTGCCTTCGGCATATTAGCTGTGATTTGTTCACTACTCATTCTGTGGCAACCGGCAATAGGCGCCATGTATGCTGTTTACATGATCTCATTTGCATTCCTTATTATCGGATTTTTCCGTATTATGTTGTCTTTTGAATTGAAGAACCTTCATAAGCGAGGAAGAGGTATGAAAGATAAAAACGAAGAAAAAGAAATTCCAGTAGAATAAGTAGCAATCCAGCCCGGAAAAACAAGTTGACTAAAGAACCTGGCAACAGGGACTTGCCAACTCGCTTTTTCATTAGTTACACTTCAGAAAGCGGTGCATGGTGGTTCTGGATACTCCCATCTGACGGGCTAATTCCGAACAAGAAACACCTCGTCTGGATTCACGCATCAAACGTCTCT
>Ga0192241_10406_pt1 | contig 21370 bp, 12 predicted proteins | sample Koala_Koa27_I3_FD_131239 | JGI IMG/M metagenome (GOLD analysis project Ga0192241, IMG submission 131239) | Enriched cells from koala feces incubated with labeled cellulose particles, San Francisco Zoo, California, United States - Koala_Koa2-7_I3 ... | reverse complement strand
CGTTTCAGATCGAACCAGCGCATGTGCTCTCCGCACAATTCACGGGCCCGTTCTTCCAGGATAAATTCCACGGTCATATCCGCCGCGCTGACCGTCATTCGGTCTTCGTATCCCGGCCGGACGGCTCTTTTGCGCAGGGCATTGATATACTGAGCTGCTTCCGTGGTACGTCCCAGGCCGATGGAGGCTTCGGCCGCGATCAGGTACATTTCCGCCAGCCGGATCACGATCACATCGTTGGTCGAAGGCGAACTGGTCGTGGCGCGTCCGAGATCGATGTATTTATGCAGCTTCGGGAAAAAACGCGCCCATTCCGCGCCTTTGATCACACCGGTCTGCGCATCGTACACATCGTTGATATCGGCGATGGCATAGGGAGCGGAATCCTTCACGCTTTGCGGAATGACTTTCCGGGTATGCAGCAGCGCGGTATCCCCATACTGGATGCTCACATTTCCCTCGAAAGAGGCCGGTTTGGCAAAAGCGTCCACCATATCCTTGGACCACACCCAGCCCTCCGGGTTATTTTGGATGAACGCTTCCAGGAAGGACACGTCGTAACGCATATCGCCTTCGTCGAACAATTCCAGCAGGTAGCGGGTCGGCATCATCGAACAGGTGTTGTTGATCGAGAAATTGGGCGATCCCCCGTAAGCCATCTCCAGCGACATTCCGCACACCTGGTTGTATATCGGGTTGAAGTAATTGATCAACCGGTTCGGGTTCGAGTCCGGATTGTAGGTGCTCGTCCGGTCGTACGTCACCACGAACAGGGCCTCCTCGTTGGTCTTGTTGTTTTGGTAAGCGAAAATCTCTTCGTAATTGTCGTACAGACGGGTTTTATAGGCGGAGGGATTTTCAATCAACTCTTTGGCCGCATCCAGTGCCATCTGGTTGTAGGTTTCCGCATCGCCGTACGCCGCCCGCGACAGCGCCGCGCGGGCCAGCGCGCCGTAAGCCGCTTTTTTTGTGGCACGCCCCACCATTCCGTCGATCGGTTCCGCCTCCAGCAGCTGGCAGGCCAACTGCAGATCGGGCAGAATGATTTGATCGTAAATATCCGCCGGGGCGGTTCGGTCGGCGGTCAATTCCACCGTAGAGGTTTCTTCGGTACGAGCCACTACCCCGCCGAAAAATTCGACCAGCCACCAATAGCAGTAAGCCCGCATGAAGCGGAATTCCCCCTCGCGGCAGGGTTTAAGGTACGCATCGCTGCCGTAATCGACCTCCGGCAGGCGGTTGATACCCGTGTTACACAGGTTGATGATATCGTACTGACGCTCCCACAGGGTTTTTAACTGTCCCTGCCCCCAATCCAGGTTCAGGTATTGGGTCAGGGCGTTACCATAACCCACCAGCCCGTAATTGTACCACAGGTCGGTTCCGCCCTCCATATAGAGCACCGGGTCCTCCCGGCCGTAATATTTCCACCGGAAATTGAAATAGATGGAGTTGACCAGCCCCTCCATTCCGGCTTTGGTGGTAAAGATGGCATCCGCCGTGGCTCCGGAGGGATTGTACTCGTCCAAATCGCAGGATTGAAAACCGGCCGTAACCGTAAGCAGGGCCGCAATAACTGTTATTTTAAGGTATTTCATGGTTATCATTTTTTTAGCCGTTAAAACTCAAAGTTAAGCCCGAATACGACCTGCCTTCTTAACCCTTCCGGGTCGAATTTTTTCATGAAGCGGTGTTTGTTTTTAAACCACAGGTTGCTTCCGGTCGCATAAACCCGCAGGTTATTCAAACCGATCGCCCGGGCGGCTTTTTCCGGAAGCGTATACCCGAGCGTCATATTTTTAATCCGGAAAAACGAGCGGTCGATGTATTGGTAGGCCGTATATCCGTGGTAATTGGTAAACTGGGTCAGTTTATCGGCAGCCGGGAAATCGTTGGTTTCCCGCTCCGGAGTCCAGTAATTGTAGGTTACATAACGGCCGCCGGTGCGCGGATCGTAATTGTTTAATTTATTGTCTCCCCAGTGGCCCCAACGGATGTAGGCGTAAATGCTGAAATCGAAATCTTTGTAGCGGAAGGTATTGTTCAGACCGGCAAACCATTTTGGAGTCTGCGAGCCCAGATAGGTATAGTCCTCGCTGTTATCGATCACATGGTCGCCGTTCAGATCGCGCAATTTGATCATCCCCGGTTCAAAAGGAAGGGTTTTTTCCGAATCGCGGAAGTATTGCGCCGCTTCGGCCGCTTCGGAACTTTGCCAGATGCCATCCAGGATATAACCCCGGTAGGATTTGATCGGCCGGCCGACCATCAGCGATTTGGAATCCTGGTCGGTGGAGGGGATATACTCCTTCAGACCGTCCTGCAAAGCGGTAATGCGTTCTTTGTTGGCGCTGAAGGTCAACGTCGTAGACCAATGGAACTCCCGGCTCTGGATATTGAGGCCGTGCAGCTCGATTTCGATCCCCTTGTTGGAAGTCCGGCCGATATTCTGGTAGATCGAAAAGACACCGAGTTTGGTCGGATTGGACAAATCTTCAATATCGACTCCCTGTCCCATCATCGAAGGAAGGGTACGGTAAATCAGCAGGTCCTTGGTTTTGGAGTCGTAATAATCGATCGTTCCCGACAACCGGCCCTTCAGAATGGTAAAATCCAACCCGACATCCACCTGGCTCGTCTTTTCCCAGCCGAGCTGTTTATTTCCGACGGCCTGGGTAAAGAGATACCACAGCACCGGAGTATCCTGGAAGGCGAGCCGGTTGTTGTTGAAAGCGGTTACACCGCTCTGCGTCCCGTAAGGCTCGATCCCCGAATTACCGGTCCGGCCATAGCTGGCCCGCAGTTTCAGGTTGTCGAAAACATCCCAGCGCTGCACAAACGGTTCATCCGAAATGCGCCAGGCCAGCGCAACGGACGGGAAGGCGGCCCACTGACGATCCAGCCGGGAAGCGCCGTCCCAACGGATGGAACCCGTAAGCAGATAGCGGTCCTTGAACGAGTAATTGAAACGGGCGGCATATGAAAAGCTCTGGTATTGAATGTAATTCGAAGTGGCGTTAACCGAAGCGTTGCCTTGCAGCGACCACCACAATTGTTCATCCACGATCTGGTTGTTTCCGGTTCCTACCAGTTTCTCATCGATGCTTTTAATCCAGGAAGTGAGCGCGGTGACTCCGAAAGCGTGATCTTCGAAAGCCTTGTTATAGGAAATCACGTTGTCCCAGTTCAAAAACCGTTTGTTTTCATTGGTCAGGCTCGACGAGGAACGCTGAAGAATATAATTGGAAGTCGTATTGGCCGAGGTGAAGCTGCCGGTACGTTTGAATTCCATATTGGCCCCGAAGGAGCTCCGAAAATTCAATCCCTCGACGGGAGCCAGATTGACAAAGCCGTTGGTCATGACGTTGGTTCCCTGTTTTTCGTTCACCTTGGAGGAAGAATTCACTCCGTTGATGAGCGGATTGAGGTAGCCGACCGACGGATTTTCCTGGTCCGAATCGAGCGGGGCCAGCAGTACGTTGCCGTCCGCATCCCACGGCGAACCCAGTTCGATGGGGTTGGCTATCCGCAGGGTACTGCTGGTCAATCCCTGATAGGGGCTGATATGCTCTACGTTGTGGGTTACCTGAGCGATTACTCCGGTGGTTACCCAATCGCTAACCTTGTGGTCGATATTCATCCGGAGCGTATACCGTTCCGTTTTTCCTTTGCGGTACTGGTTCTTGTTGCCGTAATAACCGGCGGAAAAACGGGCGGTGGTTCGCTCGTTTCCTCCCGAAACGGTCAGGTTGTGGCTTTGGAAGAGACTGTTTTGCATGGTCAGTTTCTCGTAATTCGTCCAGATGTCGTTCTGGTAAGCATTGTACTCGGTATCGCTGTCGAACAACGAACGGTCGTCCTCCGGGGAGGACCAGATGCCTGCGCCTTTTCCGGCATCCCGGAGGGCGTTCACGTAATTCTCCCCCTGGCGGTAATCGGGATGCTGGGACAGGTACTCCACTCCGGCGAACCCGTTGTAAGAGATCACCGGTTTACCGATTCTCCCTTTTTTGGTGGTGATGATAATCACCCCGTTGGCTCCCTGCGAACCGTAAATTGCGGTCGAGGAGGCATCTTTAAGCACCTCTACCGATTCGATATCGTTCGGGTTGATATCGTTGTACGAACCGCCCTGAACGCCGTCGATAATGAATAACGGGTCGTTTTTACCGCTGATCGAGCGGGTCCCCCGGATACGGATTTCCACCTTGTCCGGATCCAGGTTGTCGGAAATATCGACTCCGGAAATACGGCCTCCGAGTGAGTTGATCGCGTTGATCGAAGGCGAGGCCGCGATCACATCGGATTTCACGGAGGCCACCGAACCGGTCAGGTCGCGTTTGCGTACCGTGCCATAGCCGATCACCACCACTTCGTCCAGGTCGGTCGCCGATTCGGCCATCACCACGTCGATGACCGTCTGTGTGCCCACCGGTTCCAGTTTGGTTTCATACCCCAGGAAGGAAAACTGGATCGTCTGGCCCGCGGCGGCCTGAATCCGGTAGTTTCCCTGCGCGTCGCTCGTAGTCCCGGTTCCGGTTCCCAGCACCTGTACCGCCACACCGGCCAACGTGCCGTGAGCGTCACTCACCGTACCGGTGACCGTCCGGGATTGTGCCAGGAGCCCGGACGATAAAAACAGCAGAAACAGGAATCCGGACAAATACCGGATTCCGCTCCATTTCATTGCGTTTGTTTGTTTCATAAGATTTAAGGATTATTTGGTTTTGTGGGTATCGCGGGAAAGATTCGGGGAAATCAAAAGACAAAGCCCCACACAGGGATCGATATCCCCGCGCAAGGCTTTGTCCGCACTTTCAGATGAGAAAAAGTGTTCAGTGTTCCCCAACAGGGGATATTTTAATAAAGGATCGTTTTATGACACGATACCCAAAAACCAGAATTCCCGGATGGATTCCCCTCAAGAGGGTGATAATTGATACAATTGGAAAATTGATAGGCTGGGGAAATACGATCTACAAAAACGATCGTTTTGCGAAATGATCAGATATCAGTAATACAAGTTCACTTTGGGTTGCACTGGCTTGAGCCGGATAGTGTTTTACGTGGCGGAATTCCAGTATCAAGTTAATTTATCCGTGAAACTTTTTTCGCTCCGTACTCAAAACAATATTATTACATTTTTTTCAATTAAACAATTATTTATTACTTTTTTCCTTCGTTTACTTAGCATTTAATGGAAAATATGCCTATAAAACATAAAAAAGCGGATGTTTCCATCCGCTTATAAAGGGATTCGCCGGGAATCGTCCCGTATACCCGTTTTATAGGGTAACGCCGGTTTTGAAGATGGCGATTTCCCGGTAATTGTTTTTCTCGTTGTTCACCCACTCACCGCTGGCTACACGAATAATATAGTCTAGAAATTGCTCGGCCGTCTCTTCGATCGTTTGGTTTTGTACGATCACGCCGGCGTTGAAGTCGATCCAACGTGGTTTGTTTTCGGCCAGCGGGGTGTTGGTCGATATCTTCATGGTCGGTACGTAGGTTCCGAACGGCGTACCACGGCCCGTTGTAAAGAGTACGATCTGACATCCGGCAGAAGCCAGCGCAGTAGCCGCTACCAGGTCGTTGCCCGGAGAGGAAAGCAGATTCAGTCCTTTGGTTTTTAGCCGATCCCCGTACATCAGTACGTCCTGCACCACGGCTTTACCGCATTTCTGGGTACATCCGAGCGATTTTTCTTCCAACGTAGAAATACCGCCGGCTTTGTTGCCCGGTGACGGGTTTTCGTAGATCGGCTGTTTGTTGGCGATGAAGTACTCCTTGAAATCGTTGATCAGGTGTACGGTTTTATCGAATGTCTGCGTGTCCTTGCAGCGGTTCATCAGGATCGTTTCGGCGCCGAACATTTCCGGAACCTCGGTCAGGATCGACGTTCCGCCGTTAGCGATCAGGATGTCCGAGAATACACCGAGCAGCGGGTTGGCCGTGATGCCGGAGAATCCATCCGAGCCGCCGCACTTCAGCCCAACCCGCAGTTCCGAAATAGGTACTTCTTCGCGTTGGTCCTTCGAAGCCACCGCGTAAATCTCGCGCAGGAGCTTCATGCCTTCCTCGAATTCGTCGCCTACGACCTTTTGCGTGACCATGTATTTGACACGGCTCTCATCGATATCACCGATCAATTCGAGCAGGGCATCCATCTGGTTGTTTTCACATCCTAATCCCACCAGTAACACACCGCCGGCATTGGGATGTTTCACCATATCGCGGATTACTTTGCGGGTGTTTTCGTGGTCCTCGCCCAATTGTGAACAACCGTAGTTGTGCGGGAACGAAACGATCGCGTCCAATCCTTCGCAGTTGGTTTCCTTGCGCAGGGCTTCTGCCAATTCGTTGGCCGTTCCGTTGACACAGCCTACCGTCGGGATGATCCAGATTTCGTTCCGGATACCGGTCTCTCCGCTGGCGCGTTTGTAGCCTTTGAAGGTGATGTTGCGTTTGGGGAGATCGAGTTCTTCCAACTGCGGTTCATAGCTGTATTCGAGCAGGCCGTCAAGGTTGGTTTTGATATTTTTTTCGTTGACCAGGGCGCCTTTCGCTATGGCCTGACGGGCGTGGCCGATGGCGTAGCCGTATTTGATCACGTTGTCGTTTTCGGCAAACGGAGCCAGGGCGAATTTGTGGCCCGCCGGGATTTCCTCGGTCAGGGTGACTTCGTTGCCCTCTATATTCACTTTTTCACCGGCCGGAAGTGCAACGATAGCTACCGCCACGTTGTCGGCCGGATTGATTTTCAGAAATTTTGTTTCCATATCCTCATCATTTATTCCTGCGGCTAATTCCGCCGAAAGTTTTAGCGCCTCCTTCAAAAAGAGGCGCTAAAACTTACCGTCTCATAAAATAGATTCCACAACTTTACGCATACCAACTTCCTGAATCAGTCGTAAATATCCAGAAACTTTATCTGTCAGGCCGGGAATCCGATTGAGATCTTCCCCCCAAATGAATTCAGCCCCCAAAACAGCCTGTGATATCAACTGAACATCCGGAGCTTTACTCCAAGCATTTTGCAATAGTTCTATAATTTTCGGATCATCGTTCGGCGTGATTACATCCTCACCGCGTTTACCGCCTTTATAATAGGTAATAATCCCGGCAAGACCCAAAACAAGGCCAGCAGGCAGGTCACCTTTACGCTCCAGGTAGATTTTCAATCCCGGAAGATCACGGGTTTTGAATTTCGGGAACGAGTTCAGCATAATGCTGGTCACGAAGTGCTTCACAAACGGATTCAGGAACCGTTCCATCACGCTGTCGGCGAATGCTTCCAGTTCCGGTTTGGGCAAATCGAGTGTTTCGAGCAGTTCGCTGTACATCACTTTTTTCACAAACTGCCCTACGGTAGGATCTTCGCACGCTTCGCGTACCGTATCCAGTCCTGAAAGGTAGGCTACGGGTGAAAGCACGGTATGCGGTCCGTTCAACAGAGTTACTTTCCGGTCATGGTACGGTTTTTCACTGGGCACGAACAATACGTTCAGGCCCGCTTTATCCGCCGGGAATTCTTTGGCTACCGATTCCGGAGCCTCGATGACCCACAGGTGGAAAATTTCGCCTTTTACAACCAGTTTGTCATTATAACCGATGCGGCCGAGGATCTCGTCGATGTTGTCTTTTGGGTAACCCGGTACGATCCGGTCCACCAGCGTGCAGTATACCCCACAAGCCTCTTCAAACCACGCTTTGAATTCCGTTCCCAGGTTCCACAGGTCGATGTATTGTTCGATGCATTTTTTCAGTTCGGTTCCGTTGTGGAAAATAAGTTCACACGGCAGAATGATCCAGCCTTTATCCGCCGCCCCGTTGAAAGTTTTGAAACGGTGGTACAGGAGCTGGGTCAGTTTGCCCGGATAGGAAGAAGCCGGCGCATCGTCCAGTTTGCACGACGGATCGAAAGCGATGCCCGCTTCGGTCGTATTAGAGATCACGAAACGCATATCCGGATTTTCGGCCAGAGCCATAAATTCGTCGAACTGGCTGTACGGGTTCAGTCCACGGGTGATGACATCGATCAGTTCTATGCTGTCCACTTTCTGCCCCTTGTCGATCCCTTGAAGGTTCAGGTTATACAGGCCGTCCTGCTCGTTGAGCATGTCGACCATACCTTTATCGATCGGTTGAACGACAACAACGCCCGTGTTGAAGTCCACCTTTTGGTTCATGTTGTATACGATCCAATCTACGAACGCGCGCAGGAAGTTTCCTTCGCCGAACTGGATGATGCGTTCCGGATAAAGTGTGGTGTTCGGAACAGTCTGTCTGTTTAATGGTTCCATAATGGTGTGGTTTTTTAGGGTTATTATTTTGAGTTGATTTTTTTCCTGCCGATTCAACAACCATACGGAAACCGAACCCGGATTTCCTATGGTGTAAAACCTCGCTGAGCGAATCGCATATTATGCAAAGATGGCTATAATCCCGCAAAAAAACAAGTCCCCGGCCCATACCTCATATTATATAAGCGGAGCCGGGAAGGAGGTCGTTTTTACGTTGTAATTGTGGCAAAAAATCTGTAAGTTTGTATCGGTGTATTTTGTTTTTTGCTGAATACACTATTATACAGGTAACTATACAACCCTGCATAAACAACGAAAACTAAATAATTCACTAACCATTAAAACCACTCGTGATGAAAAAATTCATGGATGAAAACTTTATGCTCGACAGTGACGAAGCCCAACAGCTTTACCACGAGCATGCAGCCAAAATGCCGATTATCGACTACCACTGCCACCTGATTCCGCAGCAAATCGCCGAGAACCACCAGTTCCGCGGTATTACGGAAGCGTGGCTGGGCGGAGACCACTATAAATGGCGCGCGATGCGGGCCAACGGGGTGACGGAAGATTACATTACCGGAGACAAATCGGATTGGGAAAAATTCGAGAAATGGGCGTATACCGTACCTTACACCATGCGCAACCCGCTTTACCATTGGGTGCACCTGGAATTACAGAAAATTTTCGGAATCGATACCCTGCTGAAACCGGAAACGGCTAAGGAAATTTATGATGCGACGAACGAAAAATTCGCTCAGCCGGAGTACCGCGCCCAGGGGTTGATGCAAAAATTCAACGTTGAGGTAGTCTGTACGACCGACGATCCGATCGACGATCTGCGCTACCACAAACAAATTCAGGATAATCCGTTCGGCACGAAAGTGCTGCCGACCTGGCGCCCGGACAAAGCGATGGCCATCGAAAACCCGACCGCGTGGAACGAATACATCGGCAAACTGGAAGCCGTTTCGGGCAAGTCGATCGGTTCTTATGCCGATCTGCTCGACGCGTTGAAAATCCGTCACGATTTCTTTGCGGAAATGGGTTGCAAGCTGTCTGACCACGGACTGGAAACATTCTACCAAGTGGATTATACAGATGCTGAAATCGAAGCGATCTTCGCTAAAGTACGCGGCGGTAAGGAAGTGACTCCGGCGGAACTGGAAAAATACCGCTCGGCTATGCTGTACGACTTCGCTGTGTTGGACCACGATAAAAACTGGACACAGCAGTTCCACGTGGGCGCGATCCGCAACAACAATACCCGTATGTTCGAAAAACTGGGACCGGATACCGGTTACGATGCTATCCACGACGAGCGTTGCGCGGCGGCGGGCAACAAACTACTCAACCGCCTGGCTTACGCGGACAAACTGGCGAAAACCATTCTTTATAACCTCAATCCGGGAGACAACGAAGTGTTGATGACGATGGCTTACAACTTCAACGACGGATCGGAAGCCGGTAAGATGCAATTCGGTTCGGGCTGGTGGTTCCTCGATCAGGAAGTGGGCATGACCAACCAGATGAACGCTTTGTCCGTGTTGGGTCTACTGAGCCGCTTTGTGGGGATGCTCACCGACTCGCGCAGTTTCCTGTCCTATCCGCGTCACGAATATTTCCGCCGGATCCTGTGTAACCTGCTCGGTGAGGATATTAAAAAAGGAAAACTTCCGGCCAGCGAAATGGCCTTCATCGGACAGATGGTGGAAGATATTTCCTACAACAACGCCAAACGTTTCTTCGAATTCTAAAATTCGATTCCAGACAAGCAAAGGGGCTGTCTCAAAAGTCCCGTTTTTACGAAAACACCCTCGTTACAGTATATTGTAGCGAGGGTGTTTTTGCATTTAGAGACTTTTTGGACAGCCGCTTTGGTTTGTTATACAAACCTTACAAACAGGTAATCAACGTTTTATCCATTAAAATTTCACAATTTTGATTTTACATGGACAAAAATTAGTATATTTGTAATAGTAAAACGCACGGCAGACCGTGCAAGACATATTTAAATTAAAGAGTGACAACTCTTTGATCCTAAATCAAACTCAGGAAACCGCTTTGGCGGTGTTTTTTTACACGGATCGAAGTTGCCCACTCGGAGTATGGCAGTAGCGATAGTTATCTAGCTTCGGGCGCGTGGCAGTTTCCGTGTAGAGCTCCTGAGGCTTGATTTAGGGACTGTTTACGCGTCCTTTTTTTTAAGGACGGTTTATTCACCCTAAAAATCACCGTCTATGGAATGGCTTCATGAAAAATCAACATTTATCTTACTTGCTTTCAGTTTATTAACAATTTTCGTATTGTTCGTGATACTCATCGTACAACTGAAAAGAATTTACAGTCTCCTTTTTATGATCGCCAGGGAGCAAAGAATTTACCACGCTCAACTCAGAATAATGCTCGCCAATGACTCCATAAAATGCCCGGAATCTCCCGATACCCGCCCGTAGATTACCTCGCATCGACTTGGAAAATACTGGAACAAACAGCTTTTGAATATATTTTCCCGGATGAATCTACCGCCTGGGTATGTGAACCCAACGGAACTATAAACGTATACCGTAACTTTCACCGGAACCATATCCGTTCCGGAATTATTTCGAGAGCATGGGTCACCCAACGTATCGCGGCACGGGCGGAAGAGTTAAATGAATACGGATTCTTTACCGTCTACCTCGATGCCCTTGCACGTATACCGAAAGAAGAAAAAAGCCGGATAAAATTTTACCGGACAGGAATATTTATTTTTTACATACACCTGCAAAAGATCGAATTAATATCAATAGGTTAGCTCTTTTTTTCGAATATACCAGGTATTTTCCACCATACACCTAAGAGGCTGCCCCAATAAACCGGAACGTATTTTGCATTTAGCCGGCTGATAATATTATAAAATTAATTATTATGAAAAAAGTATTCCTATTATGCATGGCGCTGGCCATTACTCTTCCCGCTCTGGCCGGAAGGGAAAAACGGATCAGCTTCGATCAGCTTCCCGAGTCGGCAAAAACGTTCATCCTCGAAAATTTCGAGCAGTCGGCCATCACTTCCGTGAAAATCGACCAGGACAACAACCACACCGAGTACAAGGTGAATTTCAATGACGGGACCAAAGTCGAGTTCACCGGAGGCGGTCAATGGAAAGAGATCGAAAATGTTTCGACCCCGCTCCCCTTAACCCTTATGCCTGAAAAAATCAGACAGTATCTGATGACCCACCACAACGGTGCAAACATTCGGAAAATAGAGAAAGACGGACGGGGGTTTGAAGTCAAATTAACCAACGGTATCGAACTCCATTTCGATATGGCCTACAACTTCGTAGAGTACGATTAAAACAGCTCATTTTAAAACCAGTTTGCCAATTAAGAAACGGAGCGGCCGCTAATGCCCGCTCCGTTTTCTTTCAAAATCGAACTCCAGTTGGAGGTACTCCGGCCGTTCGATATCCTGTATATTGCTTAAGGTAAGCCCCATCAGCCGGATTTTTTTGGCCGTACTGTCCACCGTCTCCAATAATTCCAGACCGGTCTGCCGGAATTGTTCGAAATCCGTCACAAAATGGCCCAGTGTCCGGCTGCGGGTGATCTGCGTGAAATCCGCGTACTTCACTTTCAGCGTAACCGTCCGTCCGGAGAACTCCCGGTTGCCCAGCCGCCGCCAGACTTCTTCGGCAATGTCGTGCAGTTCCTCCCGAAGGCGATCCCGATCACCGATATCGCTCAGAAAGGTACTCTCCGCCCCCAACGACTTCCGGATACGCTCCGGCGTAACGGAACGATGGTTGATCGCCCGTGCGCTGTCGTAATAAAAATGTCCGGCTTTGCCGAATTTCTGTACCAGGTACGATTCGCTCATCCGTTTCAGGTCGGCTCCGGTATGGATGCCCAGACTGTGCATTTTCTGCGCTGTCACCGGACCTACTCCCCAGAATTGTTCGATGCGGAGTTTTTCAACGAAAGCCTCCGCCTGATCCGCCGTAACAACGAAAAGGCCGTCCGGCTTATCATAGTCCGAAGCTACTTTGGCCAGGAATTTATTGACAGAAACCCCGGCAGAAGCCGTCAGTCCGGTTTGTTCTTTGATTTTTTGTTTGATCTGACGGGCAATAATCGTGGCCGACGGCATGCCGATATGGTTTTCCGTCACATCGAGATAAGCCTCGTCCAATGAAAGCGGTTCGACCAGATCGGTATATTCATGGAAGATATCCCGGATTTGTCGGGATACGGATTTATACACATCGAAGCGTCCCGGCACGAAAATCAGGTGCGGACAACGCGCCAATGCCGTGCGGGAAGGCATAGCGGAACGAACCCCGTATTTGCGCGCCTCGTAACTGGCCGCAGCCACCACGCCCCGGTCGCCGGCATACCCCACCGCCAACGGTTTGCCCCGGTATTCCGGATTGTCCCGTTGTTCGATGGAGGCATAGAAGGCATCCATGTCGATATGTATGATTTTACGCACGCACAAAGATAACGTTCAGGAGGCCATTTTTCTTATCATCAGAATCATGACATGAGATGTTACCCGGATCATATACACTCACCAAACCTCAGCAGCCCCACGGCCGCCTCACAAGCGAAACGACTCCCATAAACCCGTTCGTAGCAACAGTGTGGAAATGGCCGGGGCGGGGACCGTTGCCGGAAGTTGATCTTTCTTTGGTTCTTTCTTTTGCTTCAAACCCACATAAATAACAAAATGTATAAACATCTAAAAATCAAACACACAGCGGCCACAGGCCGCTCAGTGATACGCACGGCTAGTGCGCAAAGGCCCGAATTTTATGCAGGGAACCCCTTGTTTAACCGAAGTCGCCCCAGGCGACGAGGGCGTTGGGTGACCGAAATAAAATTGCGCTGCGCTTCCTCCTTCGCACCTCGGCCATTCGAGCAAGCTCGATGGCGCTCGGTTTGGCGTCGGGTCTTGATTTTTCTTTGCTATTTTCTTTTCATCAACCGACGACAAGCCGAGAGCAGAGCCAAACTCGCTTGAAGCTGTGCCGAGGCGCGAACTGACGCAAGAGTGAGCTTGGAGCCAAGCTCAATTGTGCTCCACCGAGCGAGAAAGAAGAAACCCGAAGGGGTAACAAAGGAGGAGCCCGAAAGGGGAATCCAGGAAAAGAAAGTAGAAGAACTCGCCCCGTAGAGGGGCGCACGGCAGAGAAGCAATCAATCAGGCGGGTAAACGGACTGCGGGCTTGCGGGCAAACTGAAAATTAAACAAGCAGGCAGGCTACAGGCTACAGGCTGGCAGACAGTCAGGAATCTACCGTTATCGGTGATCAGTCGAACTGTTCCTGATAGAGATTATAATACTTCCCTTTGAAGGCCATCAACTCCTCATGACTGCCCTGTTCGATCACACGGCCGTGTTCCAGAACCAGAATCTGGTCGGCATTCTGAATCGTGGATAGCCGATGGGCAATAATCAGGCTGGTGCGTCCCTGCATGAGCTGGTCGAGTCCCTTTTGAATGAGCAGTTCACTGCGGGTATCGATGTTGCTGGTGGCCTCGTCGAGCAGCAGGATCGGCGGATCGGCTACAGCGGCACGGGCAATATTGAGCAACTGGCGTTGTCCCTGACTGAGGTTTGCCCCATCGTTTTCGAGCATCGTATCGTATCCGTGCGAAAGGCGGCGGATAAAGGAATGGGCGGCAGTCAGGCGCGCGGCCTGTTCCACTTGTTCGTCATTGGCCTGGAGATTCCCGTAGCGGATGTTTTCACGGACAGTTCCGGTGAACAGGTGCGTGTCCTGCAATACCATCGCCATAGATTCGCGGAGGCTGTTGCGGGTGATCGAACGAATCGGTATACCGTCGATGCTAATATCGCCCGAATCGACATCGTAGAATCGGGGTAAGAGATTCATGATCGTTGTTTTCCCTGCCCCGGTGGTTCCTACCAAAGCGATTTTGCAGCCGGGGAATGCCCGAAATGTGATGCCCTGCAGGATCAGTTTACCCGGTTCGTAGGAAAAGAAAACATCGTCTAAACGAACGTCTCCTTTTATATCGGTCAGTTCGACAGCGTCCTGCGGGTCCGCAGGCTCCGGCTCCTCGTCGATGACCTGAAAAATACGTTCGGCCCCGGCGATAGCGGCCTGTATACTGTTGTACAGATTGGCCAATTCGTTGATCGGACGGCCGAATTGACGGGAATATTGCAGGAATACGGCAATACCGCCGACGTCGAATCCCCGGTAGATAGCCAACAATCCCCCTACAATCGTGATCACCACGTAATTCAGGGTGCTCAGGTTATTCATCAACGGCATCATCAGGCCGGAATAGTACTGAGCCTTTTTCGACTTTTCATTCAGATTTTGGTTCAGCAACTCAAAGCCGGATTCGATCTGCGGTTCGTAACCGAACACTTTGATCACTTTCTGACCGCTGATCATCTCCTCGATATAGCCGTTTGTTTCACCCAATACGGCTTGCTGTGCCGTAAAATAGCGGCGGCTCCGTTTGACTACGTAGCGGGCTGTCAGTATCATTACGGGAACCGTGATCAAGGTGACCAGAGTCAAAATCGGACTAACGTAGATCATCATGATGAAGATACCGATCAGTGTCAGCACACTGGAAAACAAGTTGGAAAGACTGTCGGTCAGCGCGTCGCTGATCCGGTCGATGTCGTTGGTGTAGCGGCTCATCAGGTCGCCGTGCTGATGGGTGTCGAAATATTGGAGCGGCAGATGTTCCATCCGGTTGAACAGATCGATCCGCATGCGGGTGACCGTGCGTTGGCCGATGCGGTTCATCAGCCGGTTCTGGAAGAATACGGCGATTACCCCGACCAAGTAGATGCCGGCCAATAGGATCAATGCGCCTATCAGACCGGACAAGTCGCCGGGAATAATGTAGTCGTTGATGATCGGTCGGAGCATGTATGAACCGAACAGGTTGGACAGTATGCCGACGATCACCAAAAAACCGACCAACACCAGCAGGCGGCAGTCGTAGCCCAGGTAGGAAATCATCCGCAGCAGGGTTTTACGGCCTGCACGGGGTTTTGCCGGAGGTTTTAACAGTTCGTCTTCTTCAGCCATGGCTTACGCTTTGTTTAATTGTTGTGAACGGTAGATCTCCTGATACATCGGCGAGGTTTCCATCAGCTCCTGCGGGGTGCCGAGCGCTTCGATCCGGCCGTCGTCGAGGATCAGCACCCGGTCGGCGCTCTGCATGGTGTTGATACGCTGGGTGATGATCAGGACCGTTGTATCCTGGAGCAACCGGGCGAGGTTTGCTCGGATGTTCAGCTCGGTTTCGCTGTCCACCGCACTGGTGCTGTCGTCCAGAATCAGGATTTTCGGTTTTCGCAGCAAGGCACGGGCAATGCAAATACGCTGTTTCTGCCCGCCGGAGACATTCACTCCCCCACGACCCAAGACCGTATCATAGCCATCCGGGAACGAACAGATAAATTCATGCGCTTCAGCGGCTTTGGCGGCCTCTACGACTTCTTCGAACGAAGCGTCCGGATCACCCCAGCGGAGATTTTCAATGATAGTCCCGGAGAACAGCACGTTTTTCTGCAACACCATCCCTACTTTACAGTGCAGTTCATCCAGACTGTAATCCCGTACATCTTTCCCATCGATCAGGAGCTGTCCGCCTGTCACATCGTACAAACGGGGAATCAGTTGTACCAGGGTACTTTTTGCCGAGCCGGTAGCTCCGACTACGGCGAGCGTTTCGCCGGGCATCGTTTTGAATGTGATGTCGCTCAGAGCATCGCTGTCTCCGTCGCCGTAGCGGAAACTCACATTCCGGAACTCTATTTCTCCTTTTCGGATGTGGTTTTCGTCGGATAATCCTTCCGGGGTATCCGCCAGCGAGGGTTCGGTGTCGAGCACTTCGAGAATACGCTCTGACGATGCGGAAGCCCTGGCGAACGTCATGATCACCATACTGAGCATCATCAGCGACATCAGCACCTGCATCATGTAGTTGACAAAGGAGATCAACTCCCCGACCTGCAGGGAACCGGTGATGACCCGCCGGCCGCCGAACCAGAGAATAGCCAGTACCGAAACGTTCAGCACCAATTGCATAATGGGAAAAAGAGTGACGATAATGTTCGATGCGCGGATCACTATATCCCGAAGATCTTCACTGCGGGCGGCGAACTTCTTTTTTTCGAAATCTTCGCGTACGAAGGATTTAACTACGCGGATATTGATCAGGTTTTCCCTCACTACCGCGTTCAGCGCATCGATACGTTGTTGTACTTTCAGGAAGTACGGGAAGCCTTTTTTGAGGACCACATAAATGGCGACGGCCAGCACAGGAATAGCGGCGGTGAGAATTAACGCCAGCTGTGAATTGATCCGGATGACGAAGAAAACAGCTACGATAAACATCAGGGGAGCACGCAACATCACACGCATGGACATCAGGATTACCTGCTGAATCTTGGTAATGTCGTTAGTCAGGCGCGTAATCAGCGACGACGGGCTGAAACGGTCGATTTCAGGAAAAGCAAAACGTTGGATTTGCTGGAACAAACCGCTTCTCAGGTCTGTGCCGAAGCCTATCGAAGCCCGGGAGGAAACCCAGACATTGACGATGCTGATCGCCAGTCCGGCCAGGGCGATAACCACCATCCACGTCCCGATGCGGGAGATCAGGGCGATATCCCCTTCCATTACGCCGCGGTCTATGATTTCAGACATCAGGTAGGGCTGAACCGTCTCGCATAGTACGGTGATCAGTACCAGTAAAGGGCTGACAAGCAGGCTCAGTTTGTATTTCCGAAGGATCGGCCAGTATTTTCTGTACATGGTTTATGCAATAATCAACGGGCTGACGGTGCAAAAAACATGCCTTGCGCAACGACCAACTACCGGATTATTCGCATAGGGAAATGTTATTTCGATTTTTTCCACTCATATCTTGCGCGCAATAACGTACATCACGTCCCAGTCCAGAAATACGCCGCCTGATTCGCTGTAAAGCCTCACGTAGTCCCGTTCAAAACAGCGCAGCGAGCCCGGTGTCCACCGGAACTCCCCCGTTGCCGTGACCCCGGTCTGCTGAAGATGCCGCAGCACATCGAACGGAGAGTCAAACTGCTGACGGATCGTCTGACGCGTCAGTTCCACAACTTCAAAACGCTCCTCCAGCCATTGACGAATCTCCTCCGGAGAAAAATAACGCAGTCCGCTGCCCGTCAAAGCCTTCATCTGATGTAAATTATCCGTCCCGAATAAATTGAATACGAACCACCCGCCCGGCCGTAAAGCAGCAGCGGTTTTGGAAAAAAATCCACGCAGATCCTCCAGCCATTGCAACACGGATGCCGATGCGACCAGATCGATAGCCTCCGGAAACGGAACAACCTCCGCATCACCCGGAAGCAACACGATGTCCGACAAATTCGGAGCGCTTTGAAGCCGATTTCCAAGCAACAAAGGAGCCTGCTCCACTAAGTCGTTGAGATATGATTTTTTAATATGAGCGTGCTTCAGTAATTGCCGTGTCAAAAATCCCGTGCCGCACCCGATTTCCAGTACGGAACCCAATTTTTGGGGCATGCAGCCGGAAAAATGTCCGGCCAAAGTCTCTGCGATGGTTTGCTGTACCACCGCCAACGAATCATAAGCCGCCAAATATTTGGAAAACCGTTTGCGGACCAGTTCTTTGTCGATTTTAGAGTTCACCGACCACCTCCTCCCACGACGTGAATAAATGAAAGGGATAATGGGGAGCTTCGATTTCCCGGACCTTAGCCTTCCCGTGCCCGTGCCAATAGGCGCGCATATTCTCCACAGGAAAAATAGCGTCCTCCGTTCCGACAATCGCCTCATGCCACCCAAACCCGTTATCCGTATAGGGTCTTTGGCCAATAATCCTGAAAAGTTCCGACTTCCGTTCCTCGAAATCAATGCAGGGGAGTCTTCCCGCTTGTTCCATCTGCTTCAACCGTGTACCGCTTCCGAACATCCGGCGGTAAAAACGCATCAGGGACTCAGGGGTCAGACCGTCCAGTGTTGCTTTAGCCATTTGTTCGGGGATACCCCGCCCGTTATCGACCGGAAACGGTGTACCGTTAATGGCTACGGCATGCCGAATCGGAATGTCCAGGGCCGAAAGCGCCTGTTGCGCCGCCCAAACGCCCATCGACCAGGCCGCCACAGTGATGGTTTCGTATTCTTGCCAACGCTGTGCATCATCCGTTTTCAGTGAATTATAATTGAAACAGGTACAAATATCGCAATCTCCGGCCGTCAGATGAGAAGTCGGCCGTTCGTCCATTCCCCAGCCGGAGAAAAACAGAAGGAGGTTTTTGCTGTGATTCAGTTGCCAAACGCTTTGCATAATCCGGTAATTTGGTCGATATGTCGTTCTGTGAGATTTGCGGTCAGCGAAAACCGCAGACGTTCGCTTCCGGCAGGTACCGTCGGGGTACGGATGGGCAAGGCAAAAAAACCGTTTTCGCAGAAATACTCCGACAGCCGTACCGCTTGGGTATTATTCCGTACGATCAACGGTACAATATGACTCTCTCCGGCCGTTTGAAAACCCAAAGAGGCCAGATTATCCCGCAGCCGGGCAGACAGACCGGCCAAATGCCTACGCGCGTCATTTCGGCCGATTAAACGCTTCATTATATATTCTGTCCAGCGTACCGACAACGGAGGCAACGCGGTACTGAAAATCAGGGGACGCATCGTATTTACCAGATACTCCCGGACGATCTCACCGCACACCACGAACGCTCCCTGGGAAGCGACCGCTTTGCCGAATGTACCGACCAGCAGGTCTATATCCGCCAGACAACCCTGCTCTTCGGCCAGCCCCAGTCCACTATCTCCCCGTACACCGACCCCGTGCGCCTCATCCACATAGAGCAGACAGTCGTACTTCTTTTTCAATTCAACCAGTTTCGGCAAATCCGCCAGATCGCCGTCCATACTAAACACGGATTCGGTCACGATGAATACCTGTTTATGGTCTTCCCTGCGCTTTTTCAACAGCGATTCCAGTTGTCCGAAATCGTTGTGGCGGTAACGGACCACCTCTGCCGACGACAGGCGGATTCCATCTATCAGGCTGGCATGAACCAGTTTGTCGGCCAAAATTAAATCTTTGGAAGAGGTCAACGCGGGCAGTATACCGATATTGGCATGGTAACCGCTGTCCAATACCAGAGCCGATTCACTTCCATACCAGTTCGCCAACCGGTTTTCCAGTGAAGTATAAGCCGGGTGATTGCCTGTCAGCAAACGGGAAGAACAGGCTCCTCCTCCGAAATCGCCGCGCGAGCACTCTTCACGTAAAAAAGACTCCCACAATGCCGTGTCCGCACCGATGCCCATATAGTCGTTGGAAGAAAGATTCAGAAGGGTTCGCCCGTGGAGAATAATTTTATTTCCACGGATTTCAATATTCCGCAGGCAACGTAATCCGTCTTTATCCCGCAACTGCCGGATATATGCGTGATAACGGTTATTCATACGCCTTAACGATTTCTTTCATTCCGGTAGTCAGCCGGGTTAATTCTTCCCGTTGGATGATAAAAGGAGGCATTACGTACACGTTCCGGCCGAACGGCCGAATCCAGATTCCCCGTTTCACGAACTCTTTTTGCAGGGCAGCCACATCGACCGGTTTTTTGGTTTCGATGACTCCTATCGCTCCGAGTACCCGCACATCGCTGACATTCTCATAATACCGGGCTTCTTCCAGTTCGGATCTCAATTGTTCCTCAATAAGTCTGACCCGTGCCTGCCAACCGGATTCCATCAACAGGTCAAAGGATGCGCAAGCCACCGCACAAGCCAGCGGGTTGGCCATAAAAGTCGGCCCGTGCATAAATACGCCTGCCTCGCCTTCCGAGATCGTCCGGGCCACCTGTTCTGATGCGATTGCAGCCGCAAAACTCATATATCCTCCGGTAATGGCTTTGCCGATCGTCATTATATCCGGTACGACCCCGGCGTGGCGGTAAGCGAAAAGCTCACCGGTTCGCCCGAAACCCGTAGCGATCTCATCGAAAATCAACAGCACCCCATATACTTTGCAAAGCGCGGATAACTCCCGCAGGTACTGCGGATGATAAAACCGCATACCCCCCGCACCCTGCACGATCGGCTCCAGAATAACGGCGGCTATTTCGCGGCTATGCTCTTCCAGGATCGCTTTCATCGAATCGATATCGCCCGGATCCCACTCGTCATTAAACTTTGAGCGGGGCGACTCGGCGAAAAACTGCGGCGTCAGCGCATTACCGAACAATCCGTGCATCCCCGTCACCGGATCACAAACCGACATCGCCTTCCACGTATCGCCGTGATATCCGGTACGGACAGTCGCAAACCGGGTTCTCCGGCTTAAACCCTTGGCCTGTTGGTATTGCACGGCCATTTTCATCGCGACCTCCACCGCAACGGAACCCGAATCGCAGTAAAAAATACGGGTCAGTTCCTCCGGAAGGACGCTTAACAGGCGTTGGGCCAATTCCGTGGCCGGCGCATGGGTAAAACCGCCAAACATCACGTGCGACATGCTGTACAGTTGCGCTTCGATAGCTTTATTCAGTACCGGATGGTTGTATCCGTGTATACAGGCCCACCAGGAAGACATCCCGTCGATCAGTTTTGTGCCGTCTTCCAGTTCGATGTACACTCCGCTAGCTCCTTTGACCGGATATACCGGGATCGGGTCGATCGCCGAAGTATACGGATGCCAAAGATGGTCCTTGTCTATTTGTAAATCGGTTTTCATAGATTGTGTTTTTATCTCCTAAAGCGGCAAAGCCGCTAACCCTCACGTGCGGCCAGCACGCAAAGGCCCGAATTTTATGTAGGGAACCCCTTGTTTAACCATCGCCGCCCTAGGCGGCCAGGGCGTTGGGGTGACCGGAGTAAAATTCTTGATTTTTTCTTTGCTACTTTCTTTTGTATCAAGACAAAAGAAAGTAGAAGCCTCGCCCCGTGGAGGGGCGCAAAGTCAAGCAAAATATTCTTTGCCGACCCGGCAGGGTTCCGGTAAGTTGGTTTAGTTCTGCCTTGACCTTGCGCCCCACTACGTGGTGCGAAAACTCGT
>Ga0192241_10402_pt1 | contig 21485 bp, 15 predicted proteins | sample Koala_Koa27_I3_FD_131239 | JGI IMG/M metagenome (GOLD analysis project Ga0192241, IMG submission 131239) | Enriched cells from koala feces incubated with labeled cellulose particles, San Francisco Zoo, California, United States - Koala_Koa2-7_I3 ... | reverse complement strand
CATTTCAAGTGCCTGGCAAATAGCATTTTCTATTTGTTCCGTATCGTTCGGGTTGATTTGGATAGCGTCCGTCAATTCTACGGCGGCACCTGCCATTTCGCTAAGGATAAGTACACCGGGATTGTCGCATTTGGTAGCTACGTATTCTTTGGCTACCAGATTCATTCCGTCCCGAAGTGGAGTGACGAGGGCTATGTCGGCCACATAGTACATGGCAGTCAGTTCTTCCAGTGAAAAGCCATGATAGAAATAACATACGGGAGTCCAGTTCATTGTGGAGTAACGTCCGTTGATAGAGCCGATTTCTTCGTCAATTTTTGTTTTTAGTTCCGCATAGCTGCCTACATGATCGCGTGAAGGGACAATGACCATTGCCAATGTAACTTTACCGTGATATTCGGCATGATGTTCGAGGAAGGTGGCAAAGCCACGAAGACGGTGCAATATGCCTTTGCTGTAATCCAGTCTGTCTACTGACAGGATCAGTTTATGCTCGCCGAAAAGTTTCCGGGTTCGTTCAATGGCCTGGTGTACTTCTTTATTTTCTGAAGCCTGATGATAGGATTCATAGTTGATTCCCATCGGCAATGCTTCTACTCTGACCATCCGGTTGTTGATCTGTACTTCATCCAGTTTGAAGTCGAGATGCAGCACACGTTCTACGGCACTGATGAAGTGACGCATATAGTCATGAGTATGGAAAGCTATGAAGTCTGCTCCCAGCAGGCCTTTCAGAATCTCGGCACGCTCCGGAAGAATACGGAAGAGTTCGTAAGAAGGGAACGGGATATGATGGAAATAACCGATACTTAGTTCCGGATATATTTTCCTCAACATTCCGGGAAGTAGCATCAGTTGATAATCCTGTATCCATACCTTATCGCCGGGACGTATCAGCCGGCAAATCTCCTCACAGAAGAGTCGGTTGACTTGTTGATAGGATTGCCAGAAACAGTTCTTATATAAGGTATAAGCATAAAAGTAATGGCACAAAGGCCAGATAGTACTGTTACTGTATCCTTCGTAATAGTTTTCAATTTGCTTTTCCGACAAGAAGACCGGATGAAAATTCATTTCCTGTAGTTTCTCGTTAATCTCTTGCTGGTCCTTCTCTTCATTTGTACATATTCCGGGCCAACCTATCCAGTGCTTCTCATAAGAAGTCTGGAGAGAATCCAAACCTGTTGCCAGTCCGCCTTCGCTACGCGAAAATACGAATGTGCCGTTTGTGCCGGCTACTTTGACAGGTAATCTGTTTGCAATAATATAAAGTTTCATATCTATTTCTTTGCAAAGCATGTACCAATTGACTTATGTTGATGCTTAACCGTTTATTATCAACAGATTATAAAGATATAGTATCCTCCTTTTGTCTTTTCAAAATGGAATCCTTTTTTCAAAATGGAAGGGTATGTTGGATGGAAAGAAAGTAACAGCTTGTTTGTATCTATTTGAATGTTAGCTCATTATGTATTCTTTGTTTTTTTGTGGCACGCATTTGGCATGAAGAATGGCAAGTAAAAATTTATAGTAATCATTTAAAAGGTAAAAACATGGGAATAACACTATCATTTATTTTCTGCCTGTTGAGCGGTTTCGCTTGTTTCTGGCTGTTCTGGAAATGTGTAGACTGGTTTGAGAATATTTAAAGAAAAAAGGAGAATTGATTATGTACACAGCATTATTCGTATTAGGTATTGCAATCTTCGGTTATTTGATGTATGTGCTCATCAAACCCGAGAAGTTTTAAAGTAACACACACAGTTTAAGGTAAAAAGTATATGAATACAGAAATTTTAGGCGTGGTTGTTCAGATAGCCTTGATGGTGATTCTGGCTTATCCACTGGGAAAATACATTGCCAAGGTCTACAGAGGAGAAAAGACCTGGTCTGATTTTATGGCTCCTATCGAAAGAGTCATTTATAAAGTTTGTGGAATCGACCCCAATGAAGAAATGAACTGGAAACAATTCCTGAAAGCATTGTTGATTTTGAATGCTTTCTGGTTTTTCTGGGGAATGGTACTCTTGGTTTCACAAGGATGGTTGCCTTTAAACCCGGACGGCAACGGACCGCAGACTCCGGATCAGGCATTCAATACCTGTATTAGTTTTATGGTGAACTGTAACTTGCAGCACTATAGCGGTGAAAGCGGACTGACTTATTTTACTCAACTCTTCGTCATCATGCTTTTCCAGTTTATTACCGCAGCAACAGGTATGGCTGCTATGGCAGGTATTATGAAGAGTATTGCTGCAAAAACAACCAAAACGATTGGTAACTTCTGGCAATTTCTGGTAATAAGTTGTACGCGTATCTTATTACCTCTTTCTCTGATTGTAGGTTTTATCCTGATTCTGCAGGGAACTCCGATGGGATTTGACGGTAAGATGAAAGTCACTACTCTTGAAGGTCAGGAACAGATGGTTTCTCAAGGTCCTACGGCCGCAATTGTTCCTATTAAACAGTTGGGTACGAATGGTGGTGGATATTTTGGCGTGAACTCCTCTCATCCATTGGAAAATCCGACTTATCTTTCTAACATGGTAGAATGTTGGTCTATCTTGATTATCCCGATGGCGATGGTATTTGCACTGGGTTTCTATACCCGTAGAAAGAAGTTGGCTTACAGTATATTCGGAGTAATGCTTTTCGCTTTTCTGGTCGGTGTGTGTATTAATGTCAGTCAGGAAATGGGGGGTAATCCGCGCATCGATGAGCTGGGAATTGCACAGGACAATGGTGCGATGGAAGGTAAGGAAGTGCGTTTGGGAGCCGGAGCAACCGCGTTGTGGAGTATTGTAACGACCGTAACTTCCAATGGCTCTGTGAATGGTATGCATGATTCTACCATGCCTCTGTCCGGTATGATGGAAATGCTGAATATGCAGATTAATACCTGGTTTGGCGGTGTAGGTGTAGGGTGGATGAACTACTATACATTCATTATCATTGCAGTGTTTATCAGCGGTTTGATGGTGGGACGTACTCCGGAATTCCTTGGTAAGAAAGTGGAAGCCCGCGAAATGAAAATCGCTACGATTGTAGCTCTGCTTCATCCGTTTGTAATCTTGGTGTTTACGGCAATCTCAAGTTATATTTATGTACACCATCCGGATTTTGTGGAAAGTGAAGGTGGGTGGTTGAACAACTTAGGATTCCACGGTTTGAGTGAACAGCTTTACGAGTACACTTCCTGTGCCGCCAATAACGGTTCCGGTTTCGAAGGCTTGGGTGATAATACTTATTTCTGGAACTGGACATGTGGTATCGTTTTGATTCTGAGTCGCTTCCTTCCTATTATCGGACAGGTTGCCATTGCCGGGCTACTGGCGCAGAAGAAATTCATACCGGAAAGTGCCGGTACGTTGAAGACGGATACACTGACTTTCGGAGTAATGACATTTGTAGTTATCTTCATTATTGCCGCTCTGTCGTTCTTCCCGGTACATGCATTGAGCACGATTGCTGAACATTTAAGTTTGTAATACTGAATTAGAGAAGATATGAAAGATAATAAATCAGCTTCTTTGTTTCCAAAGGAGCAAGTTATAGAAAGTTTGAAACAATCATTCGTGAAACTGAACCCACGAATGATGATAAAGAATCCGATTATGTTTACGGTAGAGGTGGCTACGGTAGTCATGCTGCTTGTGACGCTCTACTCCATTGTTAATTCTTCACAGGGTTCGTTTGCTTACAACATTGCCGTGTTTATCATTCTGTTTATCACTTTGCTGTTTGCCAATTTTGCCGAAGCTATTGCAGAGGCACGTGGTAAAGCACAGGCCGACAGTTTGCGTAAGACTCGTGAAGAGACACCGGCAAAGAAAGTGGAAGGCAATAAAATCGTTACTGTCAGTTCTTCACAGTTGAAGAAAGGGGATGTGTTTGTCTGCGAGGCAGGAGACGTGATTCCTTCCGACGGTGAGATTATTGAAGGGTTGGCTTCTATTGATGAAAGTGCCATTACCGGTGAGTCTGCTCCGGTCATTCGTGAGGCAGGTGGCGACAAGAGTTCGGTAACAGGAGGTACGAAAGTACTGTCCGATCATATAAAGGTAATGGTGACTACCCAACCGGGAGAAAGTTTTCTTGATAAGATGATCGCATTGGTGGAAGGTGCTTCCCGCCAGAAAACCCCGAATGAGATTGCATTGACTATTTTGCTGGCAGGTTTTACGCTTGTTTTCGTCATTGTGTGTGTGACTTTGAAACCGTTTGCCGATTATAGTAATACGGTCATCACTATTGCTTCGCTTATTTCTTTGTTTGTGTGTCTGATCCCGACAACTATCGGTGGACTTCTCTCTGCCATCGGTATTGCCGGTATGGACCGTGCACTTCGCGCCAACGTGATTACTAAATCCGGTAAAGCGGTTGAAACTGCGGGCGATATTGATACATTACTGCTGGATAAAACGGGTACTATCACCATTGGTAATCGTAAAGCAACTCATTTCCATACAGCTCCGGGTGTCGATCTGCACGATTTTGTGGAAACTTGTCTGTTGTCTTCCTTATCCGATGAAACGCCGGAAGGTAAGTCTATCGTAGAATTGGGACGTGAGTCGGGCATTCGTATGCGTAATCTGAATACAACAGGAGCACGTATGATTAAGTTTACGGCTGAAACCAAATGTTCGGGAGTAGACCTGGCAGATGGAACGCAGATTCGTAAAGGTGCTTTTGATGCCATCCGTAAGATGGTGGAAGGTGACGGGAATGAATTTCCGAAAGAAGTGGAAGAGATTATTTCTTCTATCTCAAGCAATGGTGGTACACCGCTGGTAGTATGTGTAAACAGAAAGGTGACTGGTGTTATTGAACTGCAGGATATTATCAAACCCGGTATTCAGGAACGTTTCGAACGTCTGCGTAAGATGGGAGTGAAGACGGTAATGGTGACAGGTGACAACCCGTTAACTGCAAAATATATTGCTGAAAAAGCCGGTGTGGATGATTTTATCGCCGAAGCGAAACCGGAAGATAAGATGGAATATATCAAGAAGGAACAGCAGGCTGGTAAATTGGTTGCAATGATGGGAGACGGAACGAACGATGCTCCTGCTTTGGCACAGGCCAATGTGGGCGTAGCCATGAATAGCGGTACACAGGCAGCGAAGGAAGCTGGTAATATGGTCGACTTGGATAACGACCCGACGAAGTTGATCGAGATTGTGGAAATCGGTAAACAATTGCTGATGACACGTGGTACGCTGACTACTTTCTCTATCGCCAATGACGTAGCGAAGTATTTTGCTATCGTTCCGGCCTTGTTTATGATCGCCATTCCCGAACTGGCTGCTCTGAATATCATGCATCTGCATAGTCCTGAAAGTGCTATTCTTTCGGCAGTCATTTTTAATGCGATTATTATTCCGATTCTGATTCCGTTGGCTTTGTGTGGTGTGCAATACAAGCCGATAGGTGCGAGTGCTTTGCTTCGCCGTAATCTGCTGATCTATGGTGTGGGTGGTGTGATTGCTCCTTTCGTGGGAATCAAATTGATAGATTTAGTAGTAGGTTTATTCTTTTAATTAAAAAACAATAGCAATGAAAACTTTATTGAAGTCATTAAAAATAACACTTGCTTTTTGTGTCTTTTTCTCCGTGTTCTATATCCTTATCCTGTGGGTGTTCGCACAGGTAGCGGGTCCTAATAAAGGAAATGCCGAAGTAGCTACGCTGGATGGGAAAGTAGTGGGAGCGGCTAATGTAGGTCAGATGTTTACAAAAGATATTTATTTCTGGGGACGTCCATCTTCTGCCGGAGACGGATATGATGCTACGAGTTCCGCAGGTAGTAATAAAGGGCCTACGAATCAAGAATATCTGGATGAAGTGAAAGCGCGTATTGATACTTTCCTTGTACATCATCCTTATTTGAATCGTGCGGATGTGCCAGCCGAAATGGTTACGGCCAGTGGTTCGGGACTAGATCCTAATATTACTCCTCAATGTGCGTATGTGCAGGTGAAAAGAGTGGCACAGGCACGTGGATTGAGAGAGGAACAGGTGAGAGCAATTGTTGATAAAAGCATAGAAAAACCGTTTTTGGGGTTGTTGGGAACAGAAAAGGTGAATGTATTGAAATTGAATATCGCTTTAGAGGAAAGCAATAAGTAGATGAAGATTGAGCAGCGTTCCTGTCCGGACCGTTTGGGTTATGCCGCGGTTCAAATTAACAGGGTTGGATAGGGCGCTGCTTTTTTACGAAAACATAAAATAGAATAAGATAAGAAGTATGAAAAGTTTTTTTAGTAAAAAGAGTTTTTTAGGAACAATGGCTGTAGCAGCCGTTTGTATGTTGGGAACAGTTAATGCACAAGCACAAGAGTTTACTATACAAGGTGATTTGGTAAGTTCGTATGTATGGCGTGGTATTTATCAGGGGGGAGCTGCTTCCTTTCAGCCGACTTTGGGATTTAGCGTAGGTAATTTCTCGCTTACTGCATGGGGTTCAACTAGTTTGAGTGAGAGTAATAAAGAAATTGACCTGACCGCAGCTTATAAGTTCGGTGAAGCAGGACCGACGCTTTCTGTAGCCACTCTTTGGTGGGACGGACAAGCTGATGTGGCCAATGGAGAACTTACCAATAATTATTTTCATTTTAAAAGTGGAGACACCGGACACCATTTTGAAGCAGGGTTAGCTTATACGCTTCCTATTGGAAAGTTCCCGTTATCTATCGCATGGTATACCATGTTTGCCGGTGCTGACAGAAAAACGACTGATGAGGGGGAGGAAAAGCAGGCATACTCTTCTTACGTAGAACTGAATTATCCGTTCAGTGTGAAAGGAGTTGATCTGAATGCTACTTGTGGAGTGGTTCCTTATAAGACTCCGCAGTATAATGTGAATGGGTTTGCAGTGACGAACCTAGCTTTGAAAGCAACGAAGGCAATAAATTTTAATGATAAGTTTTCATTGCCTATATTTGTACAGGCTATATGGAATCCACGTCTGGAGGACGCCCATTTAGTATTTGGCGTAACTTTAAGGCCATAAAATAAACTCATGAATTTTTGTGAAACCCGTGGTGATCGTGATGATTACTACGGGTTAGGATGTTTAAAATAACAGATTGACGTAATGGATGATAGAGAACATAGTGTACAGTATTTTTTGGATCTGATAAAGAAGTCCCACCGGGGTAAATTCAAGGTCTATATCGGTATGATAGCCGGTGTGGGAAAGTCATATCGCATGCTTCAGGAGGCACATGAACTGCTGGAGAACGGTGTGAACGTGCAAATCGGCTATATCGAAACTCATGGACGTGCCGGGACGGAAGCATTGTTGCAAGGGCTCCCTGTCATTCCGCGTCGCAAAATCTTCTATAAGGGGAAAGAATTGGAAGAAATGGATCTGGATACGATTATCCGTGTCCATCCGGAAATTGTAATTGTGGATGAACTGGCTCATACCAATGTAGAAGGTAGCTTGAACGAGAAACGTTGGCAGGATGTGATCACTTTGCTGGATGAGGGAATCAATGTGATTTCGGCAATCAATATTCAGCACATTGAAAGTGTGAATGAAGAAGTGCAGGAGATTACGGGTATTGAAGTGAAAGAACGGGTGCCCGACAGTGTTCTTCAGGAAGCGGATGAGGTGGTGAATATTGACTTGACGGCAGAGGAGCTGATTGCACGTTTGAAAGCGGGTAAGATATATCGTCCGGAAAAGATTCAGACGGCATTGGATAATTTCTTTCGGACAGAGAATATTCTTCAGTTACGTGAGTTGGCTTTGAAGGAAGTAGCGTTGCGGGTAGAAAAAAAGGTGGAGAATGAGGTGGTGATGGAGGTAGCCGTCGGACTCCGGCATGAGAAGTTTATGGCTTGTATCAGTAGTCACGAGAAAACACCCCGGCGGATTATCAGAAAGGCGGCAAAGTTGGCAACCCGGTATAACACCACTTTTATAGCCCTGTATGTTCAGACTCCGAAAGAGAGTATGGATAGAATCGATTTAGCCAGTCAACGGTATCTGTTGAACCATTTTAAGCTCGTGGCGGAACTTGGGGGAGAGGTGGTACAGGTGCAGTCGAAGGATATTTTGGGGAGTATCGTCAAGGTTTGTAAAGAGAAGCAGATATCGACAGTTTGCATGGGAACTCCTAATTTAAGGTTGCCATACGCTATTTGTTCTATACTGGGATATAGAAAGTTTTTGAATAATTTGTCACAAGCTAATGTAGATTTGATTATACTTGCATAATATTAATCGTATGAACGTTATGAATATTAAAACGAAACTGATTCTTGGTATCGGAATGCTGGCCGGAATGATTATTTTGTTGGTTACACTTTCAGTAGTGAATCTTCAAATCCTGACAGCGACAGAACCTGATAGTCCCGCTGCCATGCCTGCATTGGAACGTGCATTATTATGGATTTCCATAACGGGAGGAATCTGTATTTTGACCGGACTGATATTGCTTTATTGGCTGCCTCGTTCTATCAGCAAGCCTATTAAAGAGCTGAAAGAGGGAATTCTTGAAATAGCTAATCATAATTATGAGAAGCGTTTGCAAATGGATAATAATGAAGAGTTCCGGGATGTGGCGGATAGTTTTAACCGGATGGCGGAGTGTTTGACCGAATATCGTGCCAGTACTTTGTCGGATATTCTTTCTGCAAAGAAATTTATTGAAGCAATTGTAAACAGTATCGATGATCCGGTGATCGGACTGAATATGGAGCGTGAGATTTTGTTTATCAATGAGGAAGCGCTCAATATCTTGAATCTGAAACGGGAGAAGGTGATTCGTCAATCGGCGGAGGAACTGGCTTTGAAGAATGACCTGTTGCGGCGGTTGATCCGTGAATTGGTGACGCCAAGTGAGCAGAAGGAACCGTTGAAAATATATGCTGACGATAAAGAGAGTTACTTTAAGGCCTCTTATGTCCCTATCATTAATACGGAGGCTGAAAAAGGGGAACCCCGCAAACTGGGTGATGTTATTTTATTGAAGAATATCACGGAATTTAAGGAACTGGATTCTGCCAAGACTACATTTATTTCGACGATATCTCATGAACTGAAGACTCCGATTGCCGCTATTATGATGAGTCTCCAACTGTTGGAAGATAAGCGTGTCGGTGCATTGAATGATGAGCAGGAGCAGTTGTCTAAGAGTATCAAGGAGAACAGTGAGCGTTTGTTGAGTATTACCGGAGAGTTGCTTAACATGACGCAGGTGGAAGCTGGGAAGCTACAACTGATGCCGAAGATTACCAAACCGATTGAGTTGATCGAATATGCGATCAAGGCTAATCAGGTGCAAGCGGATAAGTTTAATATCCAGATAGAAGTGGAATATCCGGAAGAGAAAATAGGCAAGCTCTTTGTCGACAGTGAAAAGATTGCTTGGGTATTGACGAATTTGCTAAGTAATGCTATCCGTTATTCTAAAGAAAACGGACGTGTGATTATCGGTGCCAAACAGGATGAAAATAGGATCGAACTCTATGTTCAGGATTTTGGAAAGGGGATTGATCCGCGTTATCACAAAAGTATCTTCGACCGTTATTTCCGTGTGCCCGGAACGAAAGTGCAAGGCAGTGGATTGGGATTATCTATTTCCAAGGATTTTGTGGAAGCTCATGGCGGTACGTTGACGGTAGAGAGTGAATTGGGTAAGGGCAGCCGGTTTGTGATGCGGTTGAAAGCGTAGATTTGAAGGGTTGTATGGAAGAATCAGGTTATTGCTATCCATCTGCATACTATGTTGTTCCAGTTCTTTAGTTGCAAGAAAAACGTTACTCTGTTCTGAAACTTTAGAGAATCAATGCATTATAGTCTCTCTAAAAATCTTTATATTTGCAGACCGTTTGAAAATGATAGTGAATAATAACAATACAATAACTTAAAAACAACCAAAATCAGATGAAGCAGGATATGATTGTTATCCTTGACTTGGGTAGTCATGAGAATACGGTATTGGCTCGCGCCATCCGTGTATTAGGAGTTTATAGTGAGATTTATCCTCACGATATCACAGTAGAAGAACTGAAAGCATTGCCCAATGTAAAGGGTATTATTATCAATGGTGGCCCGAATAATGTAATCGATGGCGTTGCTATTGATATAAATCCGGCTATCTATACTTTGGGAATTCCTGTCATGGCTGCAGGACATGATAAAGCGACTTGTGAAGTGAAGTTAGCAGAGTTTACAGATGATATCGAGGCTATAAAGGCTGCAGTAAAGTCTTTTGTTTTCGATACTTGTAAAGCCGAAGCTAACTGGAACATGAAGAACTTTGTCAATGACCAGATAGAATTGATTAAGCGTCAGGTGGGTGATAAGAAGGTATTGTTGGCTTTGTCGGGTGGAGTTGATAGTTCTGTGGTAGCTGCTTTACTTCTGAAAGCTATTGGTAACAATCTGGTATGCGTACATGTTAATCATGGTTTGATGCGTAAGGGAGAGTCTGAAGATGTGGTTGAGGTATTCAGTAACCAGTTGAAGGCAAATCTTATTTATGTAGATGTAACCGATCGTTTCCTGAATAAGCTGGCTGGTGTAGAAGATCCGGAGCAGAAACGTAAGATTATTGGTGGTGAGTTTATTCGTGTGTTCGAAGAAGAAGCGCGTAAGCTGAATGGTATTGATTTCTTAGGTCAAGGTACTATTTATCCGGATATTGTGGAAAGTGGAACGAAAACTGCTAAAATGGTGAAATCTCACCATAATGTAGGTGGTTTGCCCGAAGATTTAAAATTCCAACTTGTAGAACCATTGCGTCAATTATTTAAAGATGAAGTTCGTGCTTGTGGTTTGGAGCTAGGTTTACCTTATGAAATGGTTTACCGTCAACCGTTCCCTGGACCTGGTTTGGGCGTACGTTGTTTGGGTGCTATTACACGTGATCGTTTGGAGGCAGTACGTGAATCCGATGCCATTCTGCGTGAAGAGTTCCAACTTGCCGGACTGGATAAAAAAAGTATGGCAATACTTTACCGTAGTGCCTGATTTTAAATCCGTGGGGGTACGTGACAATGCTCGTTCTTTTGATTGGCCGGTTATTATTCGTGCTGTCAATACGGTAGATGCTATGACGGCTACTATTGAGCCGATTGATTGGCCTATCCTGATGAAGATAACAGACCGCATTCTGAAAGAAGTGAAGAATGTAAATCGCGTTTGTTATGATATGTCGCCGAAACCTAATGCGACTATAGAGTGGGAATAAAATAAAATTGAATAGCTCCGAAAGTTGGATGGATAACTTTCGGAGTATTTGTTATATTTTGCCCAGAAGGATAGAAGTCACCAATAAATATATGTTTTTCTCCTTTCCTTTATTTCATTTTGATATTGTTAAGATATTGGATAACCTTTTCTCGTATTGTTACTTATTTTGATTGTAAACATTGTCTTTACATTATCTCTTCATATGGTTGCTATGGTTTATAGGATAAGTAGGAATCTTTGTTGGTGAATTAATTCTTTCTATTCTATAGGATGGTGATAGTTGGTATGCCGTATAATTCTGAGTATATCACGTCACTATTTTTTTCTATGCTAGTCAGAATTCTTACGTTTATTCATTAGTTTATCTTACCCTAAATTGTGTGCGATGATAGTAAAGTACTGGATAGGTTATTTCTCTTACAAGCCGTATTCAAAAAAATATGTGCTGAGGTGGATTTGAAATATCATAACTATTTTGTTAGATAAAGCCGAAATGTTTGAAAATATTTAATTGGAAATTGGTACTGTTCGCAAGAATAATGATCCTATAAGAGGAGAATGAATATATAAATCTGTATTTGAATTAAGAAAGCATATAGTGGGTTGTGTATGATAGTAAAAGGAAATACTATTTATATCCCTTTCTGCTTGTTGGAGGAGAAGGAATGTAAAATATATGTTTTGGCCAAATAATGCCGAATAATCTAATATGGCTCTTTACGAGAATATAATATTCACATTTTTTCTTCTTATTTTCTCTATACTTTCATTTGAAATTTTATTGTCTGTGATAATTGTTTGTATAAGTGATATTGATCCTAGGTTTGCTAATGAACTAATTCCTACTTTAGAAGAATCTGCAACTAAATATGCTTGGTCGGCAGATTTAATCATGGCAGATTTAACGATTAAATCACTCAAACTAGGATATGTAAGACGCATATCTGAGGAAATTCCAGCAGTAGCTAGAAATAATTTATTAACATGAATATCTTTAAAAGAATCTGCTGCCATTTTTCCTGTTAGGGACAGTGTTGGTGCCTTAAATTCTCCTCCTGTTACGATAAGGCTAATTCCAGGATTCTCACCGAGTATTAATGCAATGTTTAACGCATTTGTTATAACAGTAAGTTTTTTGTAGTTTATGAGAAGCTTGGCTATTTCAGTGGTGGTTGAGCCAGAGTCTAAAATAATACTGTCTTCTTCATTTATTAATTCTAAAACTTTTAATGCTATTTCTCTTTTTTCTTCTATATGGCTTTGATTAAGTAGTTGTCCTGTTTTTGCAAATGAACCAACATCTTTCAGAAACGCTCCTCCGTGCTCTCTTTGGATATATCCCATGTTTTCTAAGACTTCCAAATCCTGTCGTATAGTTACATCTGTGACTTTAAAGATTTTGCTTAAATCTTGAACTTTTGCATGTCCGTCTTCGCGAATTAAATTTAGTATTTTTACTCTCCTTTGATTTAGTGCCATATTACTTATAGATTATTTTTTATGCGGTATTCTTGAATGCTTTTTATCGATATTATTTTAAGTTGATATTTTTGAGCTAATGCGTATAATTCAGGTAAGCGGGCCATTGAACCATCTTTGTTTAATATTTCAATAAGGGCTCCACCTGCTTTTAGCCCTGCTAATCTTGTCATATCTAGCAATGCTTCTGTATGACCGTTACGTTCTAATACGCCATTTTTCACTCCATAAAGAGGAAAAATGTGTCCAGGGCGTGCTAAATCTGTAGGAGCTATATCTTCTGATACTAATGCGCGTATAGTAGCAGAACGATCGAAGGCAGAGACTCCTGTTGTACATCCATGACCACGTAAATCAACCGACATTGTAAATGGTGTACCTAAAAGAGAGGTATTTTGAGAAGCCATGGGATATAGTTCTAATTCCTCACAGCGAGTGCGAGGTAATGGAGCACAAAGTAAACCTCTGCCGTTGGTTATCATGAAGTTGACTATTTCTGGTGTTATTTTTTCTCCTGCAACGACAAAGTCTCCCTCATTTTCCCTGTCTTCGTCATCTACAATAATTATAATTTTTCCTTGACGAATCATTTCTAATCCTTCTTCAACAGTATTCAGCATGTCTTTTCAATTATTTATTTTTGCAAAATTAATTAAAATCGAAAATAAACGAAAAATTCAATATGCTTTTTAATAATTAATAACCTTGCAATATTCATAATAGTAAACTTCGTATAATAGGATTATCTTATTTTATATTGTTTGGTTCTCTTTTGTTTTCAAGTTAATAAATGTGAATAAAATTACGAATGCTTTCGAATTGCTTTGTTTTATTCTTTTTTATTCTTTTCTTTGTCGAGGAAATAATCTAAAATAGATAATAATATGAAGATAAAAGAACTAAAGTTGCAATCGGAGGAGAATCGAAGACGGTTGATGGAGGTTGTTTATAAGGCAAAGGCAGGACATATTGGAGGTGACCTTTCTTGCTTAAATGTTCTTACAGTTCTCTATTTTGATACGATGAATATTGATTCTAAGACTCCTAAAGCGATTATGAGGGATCGTTTTATTATGAGTAAAGGTCATTGTGTTGAAGCCTTATATGTGACTCTTGAAGCAAAAGGTTTTATATCTCATGATTTGGTAAACTCTCTAGGGAAATTTGGCTCTGTACTTTCGGGGCATCCTACTATAGAAGTTTCTGGTATTGAGGTTAATACTGGAGCTTTGGGACATGGGTTATCTATTGGAGTTGGTATGGCTATTGCGGCAAAAATGGATGGTCATCCCTACAGAACCTTTGTCTTGATGGGGGATGGTGAGCAAGGAGAGGGTTCTATTTATGAAGCTGCTATGGCTGCTAAACAGTATCACTTGGATAATTTGGTGGCAATAATTGATCGTAATGGTTTGCAAATAAGTGGAACTACGGAAGAAGTCATGTCTTTGGAAAGTATTTATCAGCGTTGGAGTGCTTTGGGATGGGATGTAAAAGAAATGAATGGGGATGATATTGGTGATATAGTGGATACGTTTGAAAAGATTGATTATTCAAATCATCAGCCTCACTTACTTATATCTCATACTACTAAAGGAAAAGGTGTGTCCTATATGGAGGGAATTGCTAAATGGCATCATGCAGTGCCTTCAAAAGAACAATACGAAGAGGCTATTCGGGAAATTTCAGATAGAATTGTTGTTTTAGAAAAAGAAATAATATGTTAGCTTGCAGAAAGACATTTACTGAAACCTTACTAGAATTAGCACATCTAGACAAGGATATAGTGGCGGTTACAACTGATGCTCGTGGCTCTGTGACATTAGGGGATTTTGCAAAGGAGTTACCTCAACAATTTGTTGAATGCGGGATAGCAGAGCAAAATGCAGTCGGTATTTCTGCTGGGTTGGCCCATAGCGGAAAAAAAGTATTTGTTTGTGGTCCAGCTTGCTTTTACATAGCTCGTAGTCTTGAACAGGTTAAAGTGGATTTAGCTTATAGTCGTAATAATGTGAAAATATTTGGGGTGAGTGGTGGAGTTGCTTATGGAGCATTAGGTGCTAGTCATCATAGTTTGCATGATATTGCTGTAATGCGTACTTTTCCAGGAATGAATATGGTTCTGCCATGTGATGCACGACAAACTAAGAAACTTGTGAAATTATTAGTTGATTATCCTGAGCCTGTATATATACGAGTTGGACGTGCTGCAGTTCCAGATGTTTATGAAAATGATGATTTTGAATTAACTTTTGGGAAAGCGAATACTTTACTTGAAGGTTCTGATCTGACAATCATCGCAGCAGGTGAGACTGTATATCATGCCTATCAAGCTGGTCTTATGCTACATCAAAAAGGTATACAAGCACGGGTTCTTGACATGGCTTTTATTAAACCCTATGATAGAAATGCTATTTTAAAAGCAGCTGTTGAAACTGGAAGAATTATAACAGTTGAGGAACATAGTCGGTTTGGAGGATTGGGAAGTATTGTCACCGAAACTATTTCGGAAATGCCAGTTCCTGTCCGTATTATAGGAATACCAGATGAGAATGTTATTCATGGACAATCATCGGAAATATTTACTTATTATGGCTTAGATAAAGAAAGCATCTTTAAAACGGCTTTGGATTTTTTAAACGTGCAGTCAAGTATTCTTGATAGACCTATAATATCTGATATTTATGAATCACAAAATAATTGCAATTGATCAAAGTACATCTGCAACGAAGGCAATGCTCTTTAATGAAAAATGTGAGTTGTTGCGGAGGGTGAACATTAGTCATCAACAATATTATCCGAAAGTAGGATGGGTAGAGCATGATCCAGAAGAGATCTATCAAAATGTATTGAGATCAATAACAGAACTAATAAAACAAGAAAAAGAAATATGTAATTATTCTTTAGCTATTACAAATCAGCGTGAAACAGTTGTTGTTTGGAATAAAAAGACTGGTAGACCTATATATAACGCGATAGTTTGGCAATGTTTGCGAGGTACTTCTATCTGTAAAGAATTAAAAGAAAAAGGGTATGATAAGCTGGTGCAATATAAAAGCGGTTTGTTATTAGATCCTTATTTCTCTGCGAGTGGTGTTAAATGGATTCTTGATAATGTGGAGAATGCTCGTGAGATGTCAGATAAAGGTGAATTATTATTGGGAACGATTGATTCTTGGTTGATTTGGAAATTAACAGAAGGTCGGGAGCATGTAACAGATTACACCAATGCTTCTAGGACACTGCTTTTTAATATTCATACCTTAAAATGGGATGATGATTTACTTGAACTATTTACAATTCCTCGTAATATGATGCCACGTGTATGCTCCTGTGATTCTATATTTGGAGAGACGACAATAGGAAATCTATTCAATGTCCCCATTCTTATAGCTGGCGTTTTAGGAGATTCTCATGGTGCATTGACTGGTCAGATGTGCTTTGAGGCCGGCTTGGGAAAAGTTACTTATGGAACAGGATCCTCTGTTATGTTAAATATTGGAGAAAAGTTTATCACAGCTCCTAGGGGAGTGGTAACCTCAATAGGTTTTTCTGCTTTAGATAAAATATTTTATGCTTTTGAGGGAAATGTTCATTGTACAGGAGCTACTATAAATTGGTTAGTGGAGGGGTTGAGATTGATAGATTCGCCGGCTGAAATAGAAGAATTTGCATCTATGATGGAAGATACAGCTGGTGTTTATTTGGTTCCTGCATTTGCAGGATTAGGGGCACCTTGGTGGCAGCCTAAAGCTAAAGCCGTTATTTTAGGTATGACTTTAGGAACGGGTAAAGCACAAATTTTACGTGCTGCACTTGAATCAATAGCTTATCAGATAAAAGATTTGGTAGATATGATGTCTCAAAAGGCGGGCATATCTTTACAAGAATTGCGAGTAGATGGTGGTCCAACTAAAAATCAATTTTTGATGCAATTTCAGGCTGATATGTTGCAGGCTACAATAAGTCGTTCTAATATAGAGGAGGCATCGGCATTAGGGGCTGTTATAATGAACGGCTTAGCTCGTAAAGTTTGGAATAACTTTCAAGAAGTAGCTAACTTGTGTGCTGCTAAAAAATATATATATCCACATATGGATAAAGCAAGAGCTAGAAGTTTCCATAATGGTTGGTGTGAAGCTGTAAAAAATGTTATTTCTATATATAAATAATTTAAATTTGATGCTGTATGAAAATGAAAAACAAAAAGAAAATGTGTTTTGGTGTTATTATTGGAACCCGAGCTTATTTTAATGCAGAATTGGCAAAAGATGTTCGTAAACAATTGTTGACGGTACTTACAAATGAAGGTTATGATTATGTTATTTTACCAGAGGATGCGACTCCTACAGGGAGTAGTAGTATCGAAACACGAGAAGATGGTTTGAAAAGTGCTGCTTTATTTCGTGAAAATCGTGAACGCATTGATGGGATCATAGTTTCATTACCGAATTTTGGCTTTGAAATCGGTATAATTAATGCTATTAGTATAGCAGAATTGAATGTTCCAATTTTAGTACAGGCATGTGATGATGAAAATAATAAAGTCGATTTGGATAGCCGTCGTGATGCCTTTTGTGGAAAAATATCAGTTTGTAACAACTTGTATCAATATGGTATACCTTTTACGGATACAACTTTACACACTTACTCTATTTTCTCTGATTTATTAGCTAAAGATATTAATAAATTTGCTGCAATTTGTCGTGTTGTTAATGGACTTCGACATGCTCGTATTGGAGCTATAGGTGCCCGTCCTGCGGGTTTTCAAACAGTTCGTGCAAGTGAAAAAATTCTTCAAGCTACCGGAATTACTGTTGTTCCAGTTGATTTATCGGAAATATTGGCAGTTGCTAGCAAAATAGAGAATGACAATTCTGCTTTATTGCAAAAAGTAGAAGATATTAAAAAATATGCGTTAGTTCCGCAAGAATATGATGGGAAACTTATACTTCAGGCAAAATTTGGTTTGGCTGTGGAGCAATGGATGGAAGCAAATGCAATCGATGCTGTAGCTATCCAATGTTGGGACTCTTTGGAACAGAATTATGGTTGTGCAGCTTGCGTAACAATGAGTATGCTAGGAGAAAAACTTATTCCGGCAGCTTGTGAAGTCGATATTGCTGGTGCCGTTTCAATGTATGCGTTAACTTTGGCTTCTGGTCGTCAGTCGGCTTTATTAGATTGGAATAATAATTTTGCAGAAGATCGTAATAAATGTGTTTGTACCCATTGTGGTAATTTTCCCAAATCCTTTGTTATGGATAACATTACACTAGGCACTTTAGGTGTATTAGGAAGGACACTTGGAAAAGTAAATACATTTGGAGCTGTTTATGGGAAGGTTAAACAAGGAGAATTTACGTTTTTTCGTATCTCTACTGATGACACTAGAGGATGTATTAAATCATATTTGGGAGAAGGAAAAATTACTGATGATCCTTACGGAATGGATGGGTGTATTGCAGTAACTAAAGTGAATAATTTGCAGACCTTGATGAAATATATTTGCAAGAACGGCTTTGAACATCATGTAGCGATGTGTCGCGGTAATGTAAAGGATATTTTGGAAGAAGCTATTAATAACTATTTGGGATGGGAACTATATATTCATGTATAATAAATGTGATAATCCATGATATTAATTAATAATTATATATTGGCGATTCTCTGTTGTGTTGTTTGTTGTGTCTGTTGGGGGTCGTGGGCGAATACACAGAAAATGGTTGCTACTGATAATAAGTGGAGTTTTGAGTTGTTCTATTGGGACTTAACTATTGGCTTGTTTTTGACAGCCTCGTTAGCTGCACTTACTTTAGGATCTATGGGAAATGAAGGTCGTACTTTCTTACAAGACTTAGAAGTTTTTGATTGGAAAAGTATTAAATATGCATTTTTAGGAGGTGTTGTTTGGAATTTTGGTAATATTTTTCTGACAGCTGCTATTTCTGTAGCAGGTATGTCTGTGGGATTTCCCATTGGTGGTGGTCTTGCATGGATTGGTGGTATTATTTTCAACTATTTGTTAATAGTTTTTGCAGGTCAAATGTACCCTGGTAATCAAGTATTGTTATGGTTAGGTGTAATAGTTATAATTATAGCTATCTTTATTTGTGGTAAAGCATATGCTAAATTGCCTACAAGCAAAACTAATACACCTAAAATGGGTATATTGCTTGCGATTATAGCTGGTATTGCTATTATGTTCTTTTATGGGTTAGTAGTAAAATCATTGGATCCATTTTATGTTGCAGGAGGCTCTGGTACCCTAACTCCCTACACAGGTATATTTTGTTTTGCAGTTGGTATTTTAGTTACTACACCTATTTTTAATAGCATTGCTATGCGGAATCCTGTAAAAGGTGAAAAAGTAACTATGAAGGAATATTTTGCAGGTAGCGTCAGAACACATTTTATTGGTATATTAGGTGGATTTATTTGGATGGGAGGTATGGTTGTTAGTTTTATGGGAGCTGGAGCTGCCAATCCCGCTATTTCATATGCGTTGAGTAACGCTGCTCCGGTAGTAGCTATGGTATGGGGGGTATTTGTGTGGAAAGAATTCAAGGAAGCACCAAGTGAAATTAACAAGTTGATAGCTGCCATGTTTCTCTTGTTCATTGCAGGATTGATACTTATTACTTTGTCTAACTAAAACATAGGTTGAAACATTTTCGAGATTAATAGAAAAGGAGGAACGAAAAAATCTTTCCTAAGCAGATGAATTTATCTGATATTCTCGGAAATTAAAATATGATTTTATTATGAAAAACAGTTTGAAACATTTTAAAGCGTTTGTATTTATACTATTCTGCTTAAATATACTTTCTTCTGCATTTGCTGTGGAATATATAAATTTTGTAGGAGAAGTATCATCAGTAAATGAGAAAATAAAGGGACAGGTGGTGAGTGACTTGGGAGAACCTTTGATTGGTGCCACAATAGTTCTTAAGAAAACAGGAAAGGGTACAATAACTGACCTTGAAGGTAATTTTTTTATTGATATACCTAAAGGTGAAATTGAATTAGAAGTTTCATATATTGGTTATAAAACCCAAATAGTCAAGGTCAAAGATAGGAAAAACATAGTTGTCAGGTTACAAGAAGATAATGCGTCTTTGGATGAAGTTGTTGTTATTGGTTATGGAAATATCCGTAGAGAGGCTCTAACAGGCTCTGTTTCTTCCATCAGTGGAAAGACTATATCACAAGTTCCTGTAAGTTCTGTCGCTGAAGCGATGGTTGGTAAACTCGCAGGTGTGCAAATTACTACAGCTGATGGTTCTCCTGATGCTGATATTATGATTAGAGTTCGTGGCGGTGGTTCTATAACTCAAGATAACTCACCATTATATATTGTAGATGGCTTTCCCGTAGATAATTTGAAAGATATTGCTCCTACTGATATTGAATCTATTGATGTGTTGAAGGATGCTTCTTCTACCGCAGTTTATGGTGCTCGAGGAGCTAATGGTGTAGTAAATATAACAACAAAACGAGCAAAAGAAGGGAGGACGTCTATTTCTTTTAATTCTTATGTGACTTTAAGAACACTTTCTAAGAAGTTAGATGTGCTTGACCCTTACAAATTTGTATTACTTCAATATGAATATGCACGTTCCAGATCCTCAGAACCTACTTCTTTTATTGACAGATATGGTGATCCTTCAGAATTTTATATCTATAAGAACTATAGTGGTGACGATTGGCAAGATGAAGTTATGGGAGGTACTTCTTTATCTCAATATTATAATGTTACTATCAGTGGTGCGAGTCCTAAAAATCAATATAACTTGAGTTTTACTCATCAAAATTCACCCGGAATTTTGGCTGGTAATGGTTTGCAAAAAAACATTTTTAAATTTTAAGTTGAAGAGCCAATTGTTCAGCTTTTTGTCTTTCGAATATAATACTCGTTTTGTTAATACGAAAACTGATGGTGCAGGAACTGATGGAGTTAGCGTTCTTTCAGCTCTTGAATATGCACCTACACAAGGTTTAACAGATTTTATGCAACTTCCACCTGCTAGTGATGATTATACACCTGAAGAGGAAGAGTATGTAACAAGATATAATCCCCGTGAAAATGTTTATCAAAATTGGAAACAAAAAGGAGGTACTTTGTTTAATACAACAGCTGCGTTGAACTTGACTATTTTAAAAGGACTAACGTTTAGAACGGAATTTGGCATAGATTTTAACAATAGTTATCAGAAACGTTTTTATGGATCTAAGAATTCGAATGCTGATAGATATAGTAATGGTATGCCTTATGTTGAACTGACTAAAGTAGAGTCTCCGAAATATAGGCTTGCTAATATATTAACGTATCAATTTGATTTAAAAAAACAACATCATTTTAATTTAATGTTAGGACAAGAACTTAATAATAGTCAGAGTCTAACAAATTTTATGAGTGCTCGTTACCTCCCTATGAGTATTACGCCTGAAAAAGCGTTTGACAATATGACTTTGGGTGAGGCCTATCAGACAAATAGTTCTAAAAGTACTCCTGAAAGATTAGCTTCATTCTTCGGACGACTTATGTATGATTTTAATAGAAGGTTCTATGCAACTTTTACGATACGCGCTGACGGTTCAACGAAGTTTGCCCCAGGTAATCAATGGGGATATTTTCCTGCTGCTTCATTAGCATGGAGAGTCTCTGAAGAAAGATTTCTGAAAAATACATTTGTTTCCAATCTAAAGGTCAGATTAAGTTCTGGTATTTCAGGAAATAACAGAATAGCGAATGATCTTTGGAAATCAACTTATAAATTAAGTTCCTCGAAAGGTC
>Ga0192241_10401_pt1 | contig 21505 bp, 19 predicted proteins | sample Koala_Koa27_I3_FD_131239 | JGI IMG/M metagenome (GOLD analysis project Ga0192241, IMG submission 131239) | Enriched cells from koala feces incubated with labeled cellulose particles, San Francisco Zoo, California, United States - Koala_Koa2-7_I3 ... | reverse complement strand
AAAGAGGATTTTTAGCATAAGCAGGCAGACAAGACAGCGAAAGGGAGGAAAAAATAGGCAAACTTTCGTATTATCCGTTCAATGTAGCGTCGGGGCTTCTTGTTTTCCATCCTTTTACTTATTTTTGTTCTAACAAAAAACAAATGAATTAAATAGATATGTCTTATCAAATACAATATAATGATTTCCCAACCTTTCTGCGAAAACATTTTCCTTACAAAGTGCAGAAAATATCATTAAATGCCGGCTTTACTTGTCCCAATCGGGATGGGACGAAGGGATGGGGCGGTTGTACGTATTGCAATAACCAGACTTTCAATCCGGACTATTGCCGGACGGAAAAGTCGATTGCTACCCAACTGGAGGAGGGGAAATGTTTCTTTGCCCATAAATATCCGGAGATGAAATATCTGGCGTATTTCCAGGCATATACCAATACTTATGCAGAACTGGAAGGACTGAAACGTAAATATGAAGAGGCGTTGCAGGTAGACGGGGTAGTAGGATTGGTGATCGGTACGCGTCCGGATTGTATGCCGGAAGAACTGCTCCGGTATCTGGAAGAACTGAACCGTCATACATTTCTGATGGTGGAATATGGTATTGAGAGTGCCAGTGATGAAACTTTGCGGCGTATCAATCGCGGACATACGTATGCGGATACGGTAGAGGCTGTTCAGCGTACCGCCGCCTGTGGCATACTGACGGGCGGGCACGTCATCCTCGGCCTTCCGGGAGAGACACATGATACAATGGTGGAGCAGGCAGGAATCCTTTCCGCGCTTCCTCTGTCCACACTCAAAATTCATCAGTTACAGTTGATTCGTGGTACTCGCATGGCGCATGAATACGAAGAAAATCCGGAAGGCTTTCATCTGTTTACGAAAGTGGATGAATATATTGACCTGGTGATTGACTATGTAGAGCATCTCCGTCCGGATCTAGTACTGGAACGTTTTGTTTCGCAGTCTCCCAAGGAACTGCTGATTGCTCCGGACTGGGGACTGAAGAATTATGAATTTGTAACTCGTTTGCAAAAAAGAATGAAAGAAAGGGGAGCTTATCAAGGTAAGAAGTACAGGGATTCAGAAAAAAGAGTTATTTTTGCGGAAGATAACTTCACCACAGAATAAATCTCTGTCCTCAGAGGATCATAGCTGGTGAGCAGAAATTAATTAAAGTTGAAGAATGGAACAGAAAACAAGAATTAAAGGAAATGTCCACTATGTGGGAGTAAATGACCGTAATAAACACCGTTTTGAGGCGTTATGGCCGTTGCCCTATGGAGTTTCGTATAACTCTTATTTGATTGATGATGAAATGGTGGCGTTGGTGGATACTGTAGATATCTGTTATTTTGAAGTCTACTTGCGCAAGATCAAGCAAGTAATCGGCGAACGTCCTATTAACTATTTGATTATAAATCACATGGAGCCGGATCATTCGGGCTCCATCCGATTGATTAAACAACACTATCCGGATATTATTATTGTCGGCAATAAGCAAACCTTCGGTATGATTGAAGGATTCTACGGTGTTACCGGCGAGCAATATCTGGTGAAAGACGGAGACTTCCTTGCATTAGGCAAGCATATGCTTCGTTTCTATATGACTCCGATGGTGCACTGGCCCGAAACGATGATGACATTTGATGAAACGGACGGAATCCTTTTCTCAGGTGACGGATTCGGATGCTTTGGCACTGTAGACGGAGGATTTCTGGATACCCGTATCAATGTAGATAAGTACTGGGGTGAAATGGTGCGTTACTACTCCAATATCGTTGGCAAATACGGTAGTCCGGTACAGAAAGCCCTGCAAAAATTGGGAGGACTGCCTATCACTACCATTTGCTCTACACACGGACCGGTATGGACAGAGAATATTTCCAGGGTGATCGGTATCTATGACCGTCTGAGCCGTTATGATGCGGACGAAGGTGTGGTTATCGTATATGGCAGTATGTATGGAAATACGGAACAGATGGCGGAAGCTATTGCTGCGGAACTCTCAGCACAGGGAATCAGGAATATTGTGATGCACAATGTGACGAAGAGTCATCCTTCTTATATCCTTGCAGATATTTTCCGTTATAAAGGATTGATTGTCGGTTCTCCGACATACAGTAATCAGATATTCCCGGAAGTGGAATCGTTATTGTCTAAGATTCTGGTTCGCGAACTCAAAGGACGTTACCTGGGATACTTCGGTTCCTTCACCTGGGCAGGAGCTGCTGTGAAGCGTATGGCTGAATTTGCGGAAAAGAGTAAGTTCGAGCTGGTAGGCGATCCGGTAGAGATGAAACAGGCGATGCAGGATATTACCTATACCCAGTGTGAGAACCTGGCACGTGCGATGGCGGACCGCTTGAAAAAAGACCGCTAAATAAAGAATGAACAATTATTTACTAACCTATAAAACAATCGACTTATGAGACTTATTATTCAGCCGGACTATCAGTCCGTATCTCAGTGGGCTGCACATTACGTTGCCGCAAAAATAAAAGCTGCCAACCCAACTCCGGAAAAACCTTTTGTATTGGGCTGTCCTACGGGATCTTCACCTCTGGGTATGTATAAAGCTTTGATCGATTTAAATAAGAAAGGAATCGTTTCTTTCCAGAACGTCGTAACATTCAATATGGATGAATATGTAGGCTTGCCGAAAGAACATCCGGAAAGCTATTACTCTTTTATGTGGAATAACTTCTTCAGCCATATCGATATCAAAAAGGAAAATACGAATATCCTGAACGGTAATGCTCCCGACCTGGATGCAGAATGTGCACGCTACGAGGAAAAGATTAAGTCTTATGGTGGCATCGACCTTTTCATGGGTGGCATTGGTCCAGACGGACACATCGCATTCAACGAACCGGGCTCTTCACTGACTTCCCGTACCCGTCAGAAAACGCTGACTACGGATACAATCATTGCGAACTCCCGTTTCTTTGACAACGATATTAACAAAGTTCCGAAGACAGCTCTGACTGTTGGTGTAGGCACTGTGCTTTCTGCTAAAGAAGTGATGATTATCGTAAATGGTCACAATAAGGCCCGCGCATTATATCATGCAGTAGAAGGTTCTATCACTCAGATGTGGACTATCAGTGCTTTGCAGATGCACGAAAAGGGTATTATCGTTTGTGACGATGCTGCTACGGAAGAGTTGAAAGTAGGTACTTACCGTTACTTCAAGGATATCGAAGCAGGTCATCTGGATCCGGAATCATTGATTAAGTAAGAAATATTCAGGCACGGATTTCACGGATTAACACGTTTTTTAGATATGTAATCTTTTAAAACCGTGAAATCCGTGTAGTCCGTGCCTGATTTATATATTCTCTAAGTTAATAGTCTTCGGGATTAAATCCCTTCCAGCCAGCCTTTTCCCTGACGGACAATTTCCGGTTCATCTTCTGTGCACTTCACTACTGTAGAAGGTTCTATGCCTCCTATTCCTCCGTCGATTACCAGATCCACGATATCACCGAACTTTTCGTCAATCAGTTCGGGATCGGTCATATATTCCAGATCTTCATGCTCATCGTATGGCAGTGTGGTGGTCATAATAGGAGCATCCAGTAAGCGGGCGATTTCACGGATGATATTGTTGTCCGGCATACGGATACCCACCTCTTTTCGGTTACGGAAGATTTTGGGCAGCCGGTTGGTGCCATTCAGGATAAACGTGAACGGGCCGGGGAGATTATGCTTCATGAGCTTGAACTCATTATTACCCACTTTGGCATACTCGCTGATACTGCTTAGATCGTAGCAGATGATAGACAGGTTGTTTTTGCGCGGATCAATATCTTTGATCCGGCAAATCCGTTCAATAGCACGTTCTTTCAGCCCGTGGCATCCGATGGCGTACATCGTATCCGTAGGATAGATGATCAGTCCGCCGTCGTTCAGGATGTCGGTTACCCGTTGCAAGTCCTGCGGGTTATTGTTTTTATCGTACAGTTTCAGAAGCATACTCTCTTCTCCTTTTCTTATTTAAGTTTCTTCTTTAAGAAATCAAGTGCTTTCTCTGTAGCTTTTTCCGTCACTTTCTGTTTGATGGAATCTTTGTTGGCAGTCGTGGCAGAATCCAGTCCGAGCTTTTCTCCCAGTTTGCTGATTGCTTCGTCGGCTACGGATTCAAGTGCCTGATTGGCCATACTCTTTGTATCGACACTGACTTTCGGGGAAGTGAATGAACCTCCGATCTTCAGATCGAGCGTCATTAGCTTGGAAATGCCGGTGGATGCCGGAAGCTTGATCTTGCCGGAGTAGTCGATGGTCTGGTCAAGTCCTGTGCTACCGGAGAGATTCAGATTATAGTCACCCATTTTGATATCAAACGGTTTGGTTTCCACCCGTCCGTCTTTGATGGTGAAATCCAGTGTCATATCTTTCACTTTCATTTCTTTCAGACTCGGCTGGCTGATGGCGTCGGCTATCTGGTCGATTGCTTTCACACCACTCAGACTGAGGTCGCGGGTAGACAAGCTGCCGTCTCCTTGCATCGTTTCCAGTACCGGGCTCATGGCTGCGTCCAGGTCGGTCAGCACATTGATGCTGCCGGAGAAGTTTCCTTTCAGGTTCTCAAAGATAGGAGCCAGTTGCTGAACCATATCCAGTTCTTTGTATGCCTGTGAGAAGCTGATATCCGACAGTTTGAATCCGGCTTTCATTTCCGGTTTCTTCGCATTGGCGGTAGAGTAATATCCATTCATCACCACGTTGCCGCCCATAGTACCCATAGAAAGATTCTTCATATCTACCTTTCCGTCTTTGACAACAAGTTTACCGTTCATGTTGTTGAATGTCATCTTGTCAAACAGCACCTGTTTCAGATTGGCGTCCATCTGGAAGTCGATATTGCGCGGAACTTCTATCACGCCGGCAATTGCCGTGGAGTCTGTGGCAGCTGCTTCGGTAGTTGCCACGCTGTCTGCGGATGCTGTCATGAAATCATTCAGATTGAAATAATTGGAATGAATGTTCAGCGTTCCTTTCAGTGTAGTACCTTTCAGAGCATAGCCGATATAGTTCTCGAAACGGCTGTCGGCAGTAATATCGTTCTTACCGATATTGACCGTCGTTTCGCTCAGTTGCAGATATTTCGGGGTGAAGGTGAAGAGTGATTTCTTGATGTCTACATCCGGCATATCCTGCATTTTCAGTTTCATATTGGTCAGACCGATGGTTCCGGAGGCTTTCATGTTGTCGTACTGTTCTTTCTCTATATAAGAAAGGCGTCCTGACATTTGCATATCGGCGTTGATGGTTCCGTTCAGTTCCATATCTCCCAAAGGATATACCTGTTTGATCATACCCAGATCGAGCGTACCTTTTGCCTCAGCTTTGAAATCGGGGTCGCTGATCGGTGTTTTCACGTCCGCAGTCAGACTGAAAGGATTCCCTGCCAGACGGAAGCTGAACGGGTTGATTTGGATGGTGGTCAGGTCTATATTTCCTCCCGGATTCCGGACGTTGGCACTAATGTTGATCTGATCGACTCCTGCGGGCAATGCCGGATAACGGAACATAGCGTTCTTGACTTGCATGTCGATGTTGAATGCGGGGACAGTATCTCCTTGTAGCGTACCTTTGGCTGATGCGGCAAGAGTAGCGGTTCCGTCTGTTTTCAGACTGGAGAATTCCGTTGCGTAAATGGCAGGAATCAAAGACAGTATTTCCTTGAAGCCTACATCATTGGTGTTGAGTTTGAGATCCATGTCGATGGCGGGATCTTTCAGTTCCACCCAACCGTCGATACCTGCCTGAATGGCGTTGAGGCGAATGGTATTGTCTTTCAGTATATACTTGTTGTTGGCAAGATCGGCGTCTACATCCATCTTGGCGGAGATGTTGGCGTTTGCTAGGAAAGGAATGCCATTCATCTTGTAAGTCAGTGATTTGGTTTCCGCTTCCAGTTTCAGCGTAGTGCGGTCACTGCACAGGTCACCGGCACAAAGGGCGTTGAAATCACGGATGTCGGCATACATTTTACCTTGCTGGTCGTCATAAATCAAATTCATGTTCTTGATGACGAAACGTTGCAGCTTGACTTTGAAAGGAGATGACTCTTCTTCCGTGGCAGGCGTTTCCTGCGTGTCTGTCGTGTCGGGCTTCATGATATCCCAGTTGACATGACCGTCCGGCAGGACGATGGCGTGCAGGCGGGTATCTTCTATGAATACTTTGGAAATGTCATAACCGCTGTCTCCGAAAAGGGAGAACAGATTGATGGTGGCAGTCACCTCTCCGGCTTGTACAAGGGTATCGTTTGCGAATTCTCCCGCGCCTTTCAGCCAGAAATCTTCGAGAGTAACAGAAGCCTGCGGAAAGTTGCGGAACAGGCTAATGTTGAGTTTCTTGAAATCAAATTGTGCATTGAGCATCTTGTTGCCTTCTGTTTTTACAATACCTGCTATCTTACCTTGGAAGGCGAAAGGGAGGAGGAGCATCAGAATGATTATTACCCCTACAACGATAGCTGCGATTTTCAAACCTTTTTTCATTTGCTTTTCTTTTAAGAGTTTGACGTACATACAAAGGCAAAGTTAATAAAAAGTTTTTGATGTAAAATGATATTCAGCAACTTTCACAATCGAAAGGCTTCTGATACACTACCGACTTATCATGATTTTTTCTTTCTGAGTTCCTCGGCAATTCTCCATTGTATGGCGGCTTCCACTTCTTTCCCCATTCTCAACAGGGCATCTCCGAAGAGCTCGTGTGCGCCGGCATGCTCGGGTTTCAGACTTGTAGCCTTGTCCAGGTCGGCAATTGCTCCTTCAGTATTATCGATTTTCAGACGCAGTTTTCCACGGTTGTACACAGCTTTAAAGTTTGCAGGATGAAGGCTGACAGCGGTATTGAAACAGTTTTCCGCATCAAAATACTCTTTGCTGTTGAACAAGGTGATCCCTTTTCGTATCCAGGCGTCTATATAATTAGGGTCGAGGCTAAGCGCTTTGTCATAATTGGCAATGGCGGCACGGGCGTCGTGGGCTTGGGTGATACATTCATTTCCCATTAGCAGATATTCGTGGGCATATTGCCGCAGACGTTCCTGCTGTTCCCGCATTTGCTCTTTGAGCTTTTTGTTCTGCTCCTGCAAGGTATTGATAATCCCCAGTTTCCGGCGGATTAATCGGCGGGGAACAGGTTTCTCTATATCATAACGGGAGTGAATGGCACGGAAAAATTGTTCCAGACATTCTTCCATATCCCCTTTGTCGAATGCACGTGCGGCAGCGGCATACTGAACATCGGCCTGCGCCTGTTTCAGAGCCTTGTCAATGGTTTGCCGGTCGTTGAACCGTCCGGCAAAGTTTACGATTTCGGGACGCACAAAGATATCCGCCCGGTTGATCGGCTTTTTGAGCTGGATGCCATCCAGTGAGGTACAACGGCTGAGTGCTACATACGCCTGTCCGCCGGCAAATACACCTCCCGTGAAGTCAATCACTACTCTGCTGAAAGTCAGCCCCTGACTCTTGTGGACGGTAATGGCCCAGGCCAGCCGGATGGGATATTGGGTGAAGCTGCCCAGTACTTCCTCTTCAATCTCTTTCGTCTTTTCGTTGTAGCGATAGCGGATGTTGCGCCATGATTCCCGTTTTACATCGCATTCCTTGCCGTCATCGGTGATGACGTATATCGTTTCTTCTTCTTCGTCGATACCGGCAATCACTCCGATGGTGCCGTTTACCCACCGGCGGTCGAAATCATTCTTGATAAAGATGATTTGAGCACCCGGTTTCAGAACGAGTTCCTGTGAGGTCGGCAGACTGCTTTCGGGAAAATCCCCTTCAATGCTTCCCTCAAAGGTGATCGGTTCTCCTGCCAGCTCGGCCAGTTTCTTCTCATTGATTGAGTCAACCGTATCCCTTCGGGTGGCAAGCGTGATGTACATATCGGCTTCCGATTCTTCGATATGGCTTCCGTATCGGGTGTTCAGCAGTTGCAGGTCGGCTGCTCCGGCGGTGTTGGTACGGATATGGTCGAGAACGCTGACAAAGACGGAATCAGTCTGCCGGTATACTTTCTGGAGTTCGATGGATACCAGATCGATCTGGCTGAATACTCTTGCCGAAAAGAAGTATGGAGTAGGATAGGCACGGTTCAGAATCTCCCGCTCGTCATTCTTCACGACAGGTTCCAGCTGGAAAACATCGCCTACCAATAACAACTGTTTGCCGCCGAAAGGTTCCCGTAAGTTATGCGAATATACACGTAAGATGCGGTCGATGGCATCAATGAGGTCCGCCCGTACCATAGAGATTTCGTCTATGATGACCAGTTCAATCTGTTCCAGTAATTTCCGGTGCGGTTTGGTGTACTTGAAGAACTCGTGAATGCGTCCTCTCTGAAGACTTAAATTCGGATCGTCCGGCAGTAACGGATAGAAGGGGAGTTTGAAGAAACTGTGCATCGTACTTCCTCCGGCGTTGATGGCGGCAATGCCGGTAGGTGCGAGTACGACATGTTTCTTCTTGGTATGTTCGCAGACATAACGTAGGAATGTAGATTTACCTGTACCCGCCTTTCCGGTCAGAAAAACCGACTGGCGGGTATATTGAATAAGATTCAGGGCGTCCTGAAAAGCTGCGTTATTAGTGTCTACGCTCATAAAGTTAGTGACGGATAAGCAGATGTGCTGACCGAATAAATGAATTAGATAATCCCGAAATGTTTCATAGCCTTGCTGATGCCGTCCTCATCAATGGGGGCTGTCACATAGTCGGCTGCGGCTTTTACATCCTCTTTGGCCTGGCCCATGGCGACTCCGATAGCTGCGTGGCGGAGCATGCTGATATCGTTTCCTCCGTCGCCGAAGGACATCGTTTCTTCCAGCTTGATGCCAAAATGCCGGATGATTTCATCGATGCCTTTCTGTTTGGTATCGCCTTTGGCTGTGACATCCGCAAAAGCCGGATACCAGCGGCATATTTCGCAAGTCGGGATGGATGGAAGCACTTCTTTTTCTTCTTCCTCCGTGATGAAGGGAGTCATCTGGATCACTTCCTTATTGCTTGCTTCTTCAAAAGAAACTGTCGGGATGACGTTTACATGCAGGAAGTCATAAAAGATCTTCTTCACCATCTCATTCGGTTGGCAAACAGAGATATTATGCTCCTCTACGAAGATGCAGGGGACTCCTTTCTTTTCGCAGAAAGCGGCCATTGCTTTTACTTCTTCCTGTGGGATGGCACTTTTATAAATTACTTCTTCTCCGACAAAACAATAGGCTCCGTTCATGGTTATATATCCATCGATCAGGTTCCGGTCCTGCAATTCGGAAAGATTGTTGATAATGGCTTTCGGGCGTCCGGTAGCGATAAATATTTTAAGCCCTTTTGCATGGGCGGCTTCCAATGCCTCAATGGTAGAAGACGGGATACGGTGTGTTTCGAAACTAACCAGCGTTCCGTCTATATCAAAAAATAAAGCTTTCGTCATAAATTCCTTTTTGAATTGAGTACAAATGTACTACTTTTGTCTCACATAACATAAAAACCTCATGCAGTATGAACTATAATTTTGATGAAATAATAAACCGTAACGGTACGGACTCCGTAAAATGGGATGCCGTAGAACGCCGTTGGGGGCGTAATGACTTGATTCCGATGTGGGTGGCTGATATGGATTTCCGCACAGCTCCTTTTGTAATCGACGCCTTGAAGAAACGTCTGGAACACGAAGTGCTGGGCTATACATTTGCCTGCAAAGAATGGGCCGAATCCATTATCAACTGGCTGAAAGAACGGCATGGCTGGGAGATTCGTGAGGATATGCTGACGTTTACTCCCGGCATTGTCCGCGGACTGGCATTTGCCATCCATTGTTTCACGGAGAAAGGAGACAAGGTGATGGTCATGCCTCCTGTCTACCATCCTTTCTTTCTCGTGACGCAGAAGAACGAACGTGAAGTGGTGTACAGTCCGCTGGTATTGAAAGACGGACAATATCATATTGATTTCGACCGTTTCCGCAAAGATGTGCAGGGATGCAAGCTGCTTATCCTGAGCAATCCCCATAATCCGGGCGGACGTGTATGGACCAAAGAAGAACTGTCGCAGATTGCCGACATCTGCTATGAGAACGGTACATTAGTAATCTCTGACGAGATTCATGCCGACTTGACCCTGCCTCCTTACAAACATCCCACCTTTGCTTTGATTTCGGAGAAAGCACGGATGAACTCCCTTGTCTTTATGTCTCCGAGCAAAGCGTTTAATATGCCCGGACTGGCAAGTTCGTATGCAATTATTGAGAATGACGAACTTCGTCATCAGTTTCAGGTATATATGGAAGCGAGCGAGTTCTCCGAAGGACACTTATTCGCTTATCTCAGCGTAGCGGCAGCCTACAGTCATGGTACTGAATGGCTGGATCAAGTCGTTGCCTATATCAAAGGAAATATTGACTTCACGGAAAGTTATCTGAAAGAGCGGATTCCTGCCATCAGAATGATTCGTCCGCAAGCATCCTACCTTATCTTTTTGGATTGTCGTGAGCTGGGATTAAGTCAGAAGGAACTGAATCGCCTGTTTGTAGAAGATGCCCACTTGGCTTTGAATGAAGGAACGACGTTCGGCAAAGAAGGTGAAGGGTTTATGCGGTTGAATGTAGCCTGTCCGCATGCTACGCTGGAGAAGGCTTTGAGGCAATTGGAACAAGCTGTCAACAATAGGTAGAAGTTTTGTCGAATGCTTTACACAAATCCGGTAACATAATACCTGTTTTTTATTCCTCACAAAGATATACAGACACTCACTACCAGACAACGGAAAAGGGCGATAATATATTTGATAACCATTTTAATTTATAACGATTATGCGAATATTCTTCCTGATATTCCTGCTTGCCTATGTAGGTGGCAATGTTTATATCTTTATCCGTGCATTACAGATGCTTTCCGGCTTCTCGCTGGCTATGAAGATTCTGTTGTCTGTCATCTATTGGCTGGTAGCTTTCTCGTTGGTGATAGCTATGCTGACCCGTCATATAGATATGCCTGTCATCCTGTCGAAATCCATGTTTCACATCGGTTCGGTATGGCTGGTGTTTACACTGTACATGATTTTTGCTTTGTTGATAGCGGATGTGACGAAAATATTTGTGCCGTCACTGAATCACGGTTTCTATTATGCGTTGGGAGCGACTTGCTGTCTGCTTCTGTACGGTTATTATAATTACCGTCATCCGCAGGTCAACAAGATTGATGTCTCCCTTGATAAACCGATAGAAGGTAACGGAATCAATATCGTAGCCGTGAGCGACGTCCATTTAGGGTATGGTACGGGAAAAGCTATGCTGAAAGAATATGTAGATATGATAAATGCGCAGCATCCCGACCTTATACTTATCGGTGGAGATTTGATAGACAATAGTCTTACCCCATTATATAAGGAGAATATGGCGGAAGAACTGGCACGGCTGAAAGCTCCCTTGGGCATTTATATGGTTCCGGGAAATCATGAATACATCAGCGGTATTGATGAAAGCGTCCGCTTCTTGAAAGATACTCCCATACAACTATTGCGTGATTCCGTAGTAACATTGCCTAACGGTGTGCAGATCATCGGACGTGACGACCGTTCCAACCGTTCCCGTCATTCCCTGCCTACCTTATTAAAGCAAGCGGATCGTAGTAAACCTATCATTCTTTTAGATCATCAACCCTACAACCTGGCCAAAACCGATTCTTTGGGAATAGACCTGCAATTCAGCGGACATACGCATCATGGACAGATATGGCCTATGAGTCTGATTACAGACAGAATATATGAACAGAGTCACGGCTATCGCAAATGGAGTCAATCACATATCTATGTTTCCAGCGGATTATCTCTTTGGGGGCCTCCTTTCAGAATAGGAACAAACAGCGATATGGCGGTATTTCATCTGAATCAGATGGCGAAATAGTACTCACTAAAGTTTCAATATCAGAAAATATAACTATATTTGTAGCGTATCTCCGCAATGGAGCTACGCTTTTTTATTTTGGAGATAGCGTTTTTATTATCTGCTCTCATAAATCTGGTAAATGTTATGTTGTTTATATTTAATTTATTGTATATCAACAAGATGATAATTGAAACACCTCGTAAAAGAAACAGAATAGAAACAAAATCGGTATTTTAGGAGATTCTTCGGTTTTTACTTTTCACTTGATTTCATTCCTTGCACTTGATCACACACAAAGTGCTTCTCGAAACTGATCTCCCTACTATTGACCTTTCTCCTCAAGAATATCATTTGGCTATCTATAGAGAATTTCGCAGCCAAAAGAGAAAATAAGCAAATGTACATCTTAAGGGTATACGCTCATTGAAACTTTTTGTACCACGCAAAGGTAAGTACTTCTATCGAATCATAAGCATATATGGAAAGGCAAATATGCCTATCTATATTTAGTTTACTTCGGTTTAGCTTATATATAGAGCTAACCGACTAAAGTAAACTAAATTTTTGTACCTATTTCGATAGTATTCTATTCAAAACATACAGCCAAAAGAGAAGATAACTTTGCCGGATATTTTCTCTTTTCGCTGTAGCTTTGTTGGCGATACTCCATAATTTCACGGAATCATCTAACCTGATATGCTATTCGCATCGCATTTTTCAAAAATTGTCATACCTTTGCGAATAATTATTATTGTCGGTGCTCGATAAAGCAATCGCATTAGAAAAGTATGCGTAGAGCCGTTGGGGTTGACCGTCCGCAAACGACACTTTATTGAACCTGTAACAAGGGGAGGGGTAGTTTGCAGTTGCGCATATCATTTATTTTTATGCGAACTACATTATCCGTCCGCGTTACGACGCAGACAAGCCGGAAGACCGACCGTCGGCGGTTTTCGCCGCGCAACATTCCGATTTATTTTCATTCACATCCGCCAGACACCTAACCGCCAATTAGACCTTTATGCTCTTTGTCATGTCGTGCGTATGTTAAGAACAACACAACTATTGTCAAATCCGAAAATTCAAAAACGATGGAAATGAATCACAGCATCGTGCATGGATAACCTGTGCATACCATAATCCCCAAAACGGCTGCAACTGTTCAGCCCATACAATCCGAAACGATTGCCGAATCGCAAATCGCATCGGCTGCCTCTGTAACTGCCCAATCAACCATTTCGCACGAATTGCTATATGTCCCTACCGAAGCCGCCCGAATCGTATATCACCTGACTGACGGGGATTTCGATCCCGGATACATCCTGCTTTTCGGCAAGTTGGTCGGAGGCATGCCCCACAGCGATGCCGCGGCCTACAACCTGCTGGTGGTCGTGCGCGAAATGCCGAGTTTCAGCTGGTTTCACAACCAAATGCATCCTGCGTTACAAGATGCCTTATCGACACCAAAAAATCACCTACATCAACCTTTTTATTCTACCGTTGAATTACGTCGCATTGAACCGCACGACGTTCCTCTATTTCGCCTATGTCAAGGGCAAATTGCCTCTTCTTCAAGCAGAGAGAGTCTTTTGTAGCTGTTGAATCTCGAAGCGGAAGTGGCAAACTCCGATTCCTGGAGTAAAGATTATATGTCGTTTTATGGCATAAGATATGAACCATGGCCAGAAGTAAGAAAGTCCAAATCACAATTCTGCTGGACTTATTTCTGATATAGAATTCTAAAAAATATTTAATGCCTGTTCTTTTAATGTAGGGATGATTCCCTACTCCGTTTACTCATAATCTTAACGATGGAATAATATTGATAAAATTTCTGATTGCACTTTATCTGTGATAACTTTACTACATATTGCATTTAATTCATGGTTGCAAATAGCAATTCCGTCAAGGCAACTCTTTCCTAATGCACTATCTTCCGGCGTGTAATAGCCTTTGGTAAGTTCATTCCAAAAGAGCCAATTAGCAATTGCCTGATATTGATCTCGAATATTTAAGATGCAGCGTATTTTATCATACAGTTCCATCCCTTTTGTAAAGTCGTCCCAAGTCTTTATCCGTTTATCATTTATTGATGCAACTTTAATCAATGCATCTGAAAAATCTTTTATATCCATACGAACTAGTTATTTATACTCACTATATGAGTTATTCTTCATTGAATCATCAAATTCTTTTTTGAGTTTATATAGCTCTGATTCTGAATCAGCTATATCGCCTCGATAATTCTTATAGAACTGTAAGATATGCAGATATTTTTGGTTGCCTGTCAAATCTTCGATATGGTTAAAATTATTTTTGTAGATTATAGGATATAGCTCTGCCCGTTCCTCATCGGTAAGCTCCGATATTGCTTTTCGCCACTCCTGAGTATATCCCAAATGCTCAAAGAAAAATCGGAATAGCAGGAATGTTTCAGGCATAATGAGCAATTCCATATATTCTTTCTCATTTCGACCAAAGGCTTTCTCAAAGAAAGATACACCTCTGCCTATTTTACCTTTGGTAGCATTGAGAATAGCCTGAACAGCTCGAATATACTTGCGATTCCAATATTTGCCTATGTAATCTCTATCGTGGCTATGTTCACCTGTAATTGGGTGATACTTCATCGGGAATGAATATATGCTAACATTCAGTTTCTCACATAAATCCACATTTATCCGCATACGATGATACAGTTCTTCCGGCTTATCTGTAAAATTGTAGAGAAGATAATTGGAAAAGTCTTTCATTCCATACTTCTCGCTCATCATAATAGCCTTTGTATATTCAGGTTCTGTCTTAATATTATCGAAAGCTATACGGAGAGGTCGGACAGGAATTTCTGCCAATAGTTTAACAATGCGGCGATTGAATAATCTTGCATCAACGCCTTGATTAAAGTCTACGAAACGCAGGCGACCTAAACGCTTCTTGAACTTAACATCGAAATAAGGTGCAAAATCTTTGTATGTAGCGATTAATGCTTCGCGAGTGCAAGTTTCGAGATGCAAAAGTCCGTACTTTTCTCGTAATGCATATATTTCAGTCCTCGTATTTTCGTTGAATGACTTGAAGGTGTTAAGTTCTTGCAGCAGCTTGAATGATTTTCTAATATACGCACGGTTATTGATTCCAAGTCGAAGATTCCTGATAGCTATTGTATACCAGTTCGGCTCAAAATATTTAGCTCCTTTTGTAAACCCGCAAGATTTGATATCTTCGATGATATCTTCTAATCTATTAGAGGCTAATACATTATTATCCATCAGTAAAAGATTTTGCTGCTCGCCATACAGCTTCCGTGTTCGGTCGATACGTTCACATAAAGGTAAATATTCTTGATATTCCGGTTCGATTCGCCAAACGGCACAAAAGGAGCATTTTCGTATACACCCTCTTGTAGAGTAACTGTAATAGGCGCCACTATCGGGATACACATAATCTATCTCATCAAGAATCGAATAATCCAGAGGCAGTTCATCAATAATATAAGGATTGTCCTTATCGATGTCTTTATATGGTGTATGGAGTGTCCCGATATGAGGACGAATGCCCGTTGCCTTTTCAATCTCATCCGGTTGGATAGATGCCATTACACCTCCAACCATAATGTTCTTTGTATCTTTCACCATCAGCTTTGCAAATTCAATTGTCTCAATGGTGATATCCCAATAGAAAGTAAATAGCGTTGTTACTCCAACCCAATCCCAACGAGGGTGTTTCTTATACTCTCCTGAATGATAGAATTTTTTATAATATTCGACCCAAGGTCCTAATATAGGAGCAATCTCAGAATCCTCAAGGCCCACCTGTTTTAAATATTCATGCTTCCTATACCTGATATATAGAGCGATTTTGTCTGAACGTAGTTTCCAGTTTATGGAGCCGTCAAGATCTGACAGTTTGGCCACGCATTCCTCAGAGATTTGATTGATAACAAACTCTTTCAAATCTCCTTTGTAAAAGATGACATCATCTCCACGCAACCTAAAATAGGTTGCGAGTTTCATTAACCCGATTGGTGGAAATTTATTCTTGTAGTTGGGCTCAAGCAGTAATACTCGGCGACTCATCTCGTCAAATCCTCCTCGATAACTTTTATCAGAGCCTCTCTCTGACGTTCATCGGGTATAGCGTTTGCAATAGACGCATATATCCGTCCAATGAGTTTCCGTTCAGCCTTACTGTACTTCGAGTAAATAGGACTATCTGTTCTGTATTTTGTCTTTGGAGTTGTTTCAGGCTCGTCGGGTTGTGATGCTTTTGTTGAAGGTAATCCGTTATGCAATTTATCGGAAGTCGGTATTAACTTATCGATAATTTTTCCCAACGGAGAATCAGAATCTTCAATTTTAGCGCGTCTTTTCTCTAATTGCTTTATAGCTTTTTCGGACTTCTTCTTATATTCTTCGAGCTGTTTTATTAAATCAACATGCTCTTTTTTAGAGATATAATCACTTTTGTCTTTTATTTTCTCTTCGAGTTCTTCTGCCTTGTCAATAATTTTTAGGTTGTTTCTTATATCGGATGCATCATAACACATATCTTTAAGATGCATAAAATCATGTCTCACACGCTTCTCAAACTCATAAAGATATGTGTTCTCCCCAAAATAATCTCTACGAGAATTTGGGATAAGATATTTGCTTGTAGCGTGGATTTCACCAAAATAGTAAAAAGAGAATCTTTGGTCAGTTGTTGCAAAAAATTTCTTACAGATTTCCTCGTCACCAATCTGAATATTCTCTTTTCGCAAACGAATACCTCGTGCAATATTTATTCGCTCCATTTGTCCACCCAAATGAGATAGCGAATACCATCCCCAATAGATTATATTGCCATCACTATCTTTTGATAGTAAGAAATCGACTCCAAGTATGTCATCGATCGCTTTTTGCTTCCTGGAATTTCTTTGTATATATGTGTTGTATATGGCTTATAAATCTGTTCTTCGTTAATGTATATATTATATGCGTCAACCTTTAATCCATTATCTTTTATGAATTTATTGATCTGAGAGCGATATATGAATTGCGAAGATATATCAACGGGCGCAACCATTGAAAGGTAATTCTTGACGCGCTCGACATTGAGCAATTCATCAGAGGTTACATTCTCCAAAATAACCTTGAAATAGTGTTTATCCGCAGCCTCTTTTTTGTGAATAGTATCTGTTACACGAGCCAAAACATCAACCGCTTCTTCCGAATTGTCGCGGTCATTGATTATCAGCTTTAAGAGGTCTGCATCCCATGTCATAATTGATTTGATCTTCTCTCCTGCGTATGAGGTTTCAAATATAAGTTTTGAACAATACCCCAATCCTCCTAATCGACCAATGCCTCGAAATCCTTTATCTTCTCCTCGCTTCTTTGTCGAATGAGCAATATTTCTCAGGATAGGAATGACTTTGTCTGATGATATACCTGTTGCGTTGTCTTCAATAACAATACAACGTTCTACGGAATTAATAGTAATGTGAATCTCATCCTCACCTGCATTTATCAGCCCCTCAGCGACAGCCTTATCAACTTGGTCTGCAGAGTTCTGTATATACTCTCGATATATGAATCGGCAATCTTCATACATACCGAGAGTTAAGGATTCTATAACATCTTTTCCTATTCTTGGGTTATCAGTCATAATAGCTTAATCAAAATATTTATAGATAGGTAGCGGGAATTTTATATTCAGCATAGACCGGAACACAGGATTCTGAATAATGTATTCACCTTGTTTCATTCGAGTCAGCATCGTTTTGTACACGCTGGGGACAAATCTAAAATCTTCCCGTGATATTTCAATGGCATTTGTGCAACCAAATGCCTGTGTTGCACAGTTGCCTTTTACTCGACGATGAATGTCGCTTACAAACTGTTCTGCGCCAAACAGGACAATGCCCAATGATCGACCGCGTTCCGTAATGTCAAGCAGTTGATGGAGGATCGGAGATGACTTCGGCACATCCGTAGATGCGTATTTATTCAACTCATCAATAAATATCACTATGTGGTCAGGAATATCGGAATCAACACGGTCAGTAGAACCCAACTTGAGATTATAGACAGCTCGCATAACATCGCCGAAAACAAATCCTTGTGATTCTTCGTCGAGTTTAGCAACATCAATTACCATTACATCATTTTTACCAATCTTTGCAATTTGGTCTCGCAAACGTACACCACAACCTAATTTGTTAGTAAACATCTGCTGACATTTCTGTTAACTTTTATTGAATAAACGATAAAACTTGCGCCAACTCATAACAGATATTTCTTTGCCAACTTTGCTGACTTTATCCGATTGCGTTTGTTTATATAGTTCACTCTTGAAATCTTCCCAAGTTTCAATGCCATTAAAACCTCCACCATTTGATATAATGAAATTAATTATTGACTCTATCGTGTCGTTCGGATCGTCAACATTAGCAAACAACAAGTCAAGACATTCCTTATCTTCATCCGTTTCAAATAAATACTTATACTGCAAAGCATTCCCCGCTTCAATCCGAGTCTTTATAATATCTTCTTTTTCATAAGTATAAGAAGTAAAGTCTTTTGAATACGGATAAAAGTATTTTACCTGCTTGAATGGTTCAAACTCTAACTCCAGCAGATCATAGATTGGCTTTATCTGTTTAAGTTCATACTTACGAGTGTTCTTTTGGTCTATCTTTAACAAATCTGTTCCTTTCACATTCATCATAATGAATGCAACGGACTCTTTCTCATCTTTGGCTGCATAATCCTGAATTGCTTTCATTAGGAACATAGCATATGAGGTCTTGGAAGCCAAACCGGATATTCCTGATATGTTTAAGTGCGCGCCCTCCGGTCCAATAAGAAAATGAGAATTGAAAAATACGGGAAGCGTCTACTTGTTCACACCTTCATACATCTCGATATATCCAGCCGGCAGTTTATGTTTTACATTATTCAAACCGAGTGCTTCCATTATCTCATCGCGTTCGGCAAGATATACCTTTTTACCTTCTTGAACAGGGATGTAGATATTCTTCGTGTTACCAACTACCTTACACTTCACATAGTTCATACCGATACGCTCTGTGTATGAGGTTGATTCCACCTGCCCGAAATCGCTTGATATATAGCCTGCTAATGCGCTCGGAGAGTCTGTCATATGGGAGATTTCCTCAATCACTCCAAATGTCTTGGTCGGCTCACCATTTACATCCTTCACATGTTCAACGACAACAACATCAAAAGGCTTTAATTTCAAATCCTTTCGAGTCCAGAAAGTAAACTCTTCTATCGTCGAAGGCTGTTTCTCTGTTGCTATAATTTTACCAATCGCTTCCATTATCTCACTTAAAATAAATTGATGAAACTTATATCGCTCTTAAATCAACTTTTGCAATAACACTCTGTCATATAAACTGGATAGAGATGATTTGCCCATCGAGCATCATTGCCATAACAAACAGGATTACGTTCGTTTATGATATTTGCAGTAATTATATCGATCTCCTCGGATTCCAGTCCATTTTCCGCCTCTTTACCAGTCATAAGCATTTTTTCAATTTTTAAGATGCCAGAATATGGTGTTGTAGTGTATTTACGTTCGCGAATCCTGACGTACCAAATAGCAAAATTCACATTACCCCATTCTTCTCCCGGCTTCCACATAAAAGCAGGTGTCCGATGGAATAACGGCAGTTTTGCAATCTGTCCTGCACTACTCTGGTTCTTATTGTCCTTCATCAAATTGGGATTAAATCGTTTTGACACTCCTACAACATGCCGGTAGTTATTACGAATACGTGCCAATTCTTTATAATCCCCTGTCTTCATCGGTTTATATTGTATCGAGCCGTCTTTGACGAGATAGTGATCGTGTGTCAGCAAATGTTTGCTCATCATTTCTGCTACAATCCGCTTCTCGCATTCTATCATCTCATCTTGGATGCGAGCGATGCCTTTGTTCTCAAGAGTTTCATTACCTTCAATCTTCGTTAAATAGTAAAGTACCTTCCCAAACTTATTTCCAGAGCCTTTAATAAAAGGTAATTCGTTTAGTTTGTTGCACAGATTATTAAAATACACTCCGTTATCAATACCTTCATCGTTAGCTGTTATCGGTAAACAGACCACCGGATATGCTTCCTCGAAAACTTTACCGAAACTTCGGAATGTATTATCATCATTCATCTCTCTGCCACAGCAGGAAACGGAAATCTGTCCACTGACAATTGGAAAAACCTTTTTATCATACTGTATATCATCAACCTTATAGACCCGGCGCGAACCATCAAGAAAGAATTTGAATAATGGAGGCATAGGCCTCATCTTTTCAGCCAAGGGACACATGTCTCTCATATGAGGGTCATGTATACTCTCTGCAAATTCTTTCATATTGATATATGAGTCTTCTTTCGCCTCGTACTCGATATTCGGGGGTAACATATTGTCATAGCAATACTTGAATGATGCAAAGCATTCGCCTTGTGTTTCCTTCGCTATATAATCTAACAGCTTACCCATAACTCAATGCGTTATTGTTAAAATCACAAAAACATCGTCATATATACGGGGATATAGTCAATCCCTTGCTCGCGTTTCAGGTCTTTGGTGTAGATAACATACTTGTTCTGCACGCGGTCGGAGAACTTATCGCAGAAAACATCCAACGAGGTATGCGATTTATAGCCGGATGACTTCACTTCAATCGGCGATATTTTATGCTCCTCTGCTATCAAGAAATCTATTTCATAGTATTTCTTTCCATCCGGGGTCGGTATCGTATGATAAAACAACTGCTTGCCAGCAGACCTCAACATCTGGGCTATAACATTCTCATAAACATAGCCTAAGTTAGCGCTGAGTTTGTCGTTCAGCAGTTTTTCATAAATAATGTTGTCCGTAAAGTCCTTGTCCTTGAAAGCCAGTGTTACAAACATTCCGGTATCGGACGCATATATCTTAAAGCGTTCATTATCCATTGTAAGGGCCAGTCCGACATTCGGGTCATTGGAATGATATGCAACATTTGCTGACATGAAATCATTCATCATTTTGACCACGCCTACAACCCGCTCTGCTCTTTCGCCGGGTATAGCCGATGCTATTTGATACCGCGAGGCATTCTTACTCAACTGTGCAGGTATGGCATCGTACAATGCGGTTGCTTTACCGGTATCATCCAACTTCCAAAAATCTTCTTCGTACAACGAGACAATATCCCGCTTTACTAAATCTACCGCTCCGAGATTATTCGTCTTGATATACTCTGCTACGGCTTTAGGCATACCTCCAACCAGCATATACAAGCGGAAATCGCGCATCATTCTCCGATGAACGGCATCGCCTAACGGTATGCGTTTTTCAAATACCGTGCGCAGCAACGGTATTGTTGCGGTGTCGCCCAACGCCCAGCGAAACTCCTCATAGTCCATAGGAAACATATCGACCCGCGTCTCCTCACTCGGCAGCAGGATATCCTGACTGCTCTTGTGAACGGTAATGAGTGAACCGGTCTCGATATAGTCGTATCGACGGTCTTTAACCAAATGTTTGATAGCCTGACGAGCCAAAGGTGCTTTTTGTATCTCATCGAATATGATTACAGACTTG
>Ga0192241_10393_pt2 | contig 21532 bp, 16 predicted proteins | sample Koala_Koa27_I3_FD_131239 | JGI IMG/M metagenome (GOLD analysis project Ga0192241, IMG submission 131239) | Enriched cells from koala feces incubated with labeled cellulose particles, San Francisco Zoo, California, United States - Koala_Koa2-7_I3 ... | reverse complement strand
ATTATAATTTCACTCTCTCTTCGGACTTCTCCGGTTTCAAAGGATATGAAAATAACGGAAAAGGGAAAAGACATGAGTAAGTACGTAGTGGATTTTACTCCTTATGACCTGGTTGTGTTGGATTACAACGGGGATGACTGGCCCGTGGAAACCCAGAACGCATTTGTTGACTATGTAAAAAACGGTGGTGGCGTAGTAGTATACCATGCAGCTAATAATGCGTTTCCGGACTGGAAAGAATATAATGAGATCTGTGCCCTGGGTGGCTGGGAAGGACGAAATGAAAAATCAGGTCCTTACGCTTATTGGAAAGAGGGAAAATTGCAAAAAGATTCTTCACCGGGTATTGGTGGATCCCATGGGGAACAACATGTCTACATATTAAATGGAAGAGGAGAAGATCATCCGATCACAGACGGATTGCCTAATACCTGGTTGCATGTGATTGATGAATTATATGACCGAATGAGAGGACCTGCTAATATTGACGAAATATTATACACGGCCCATTCGGATGTATCTACCGGAGGGTCCGGAAGAGAAGAACCTTTGATGTTTACAGTGAAATATGGAAAAGGACGCGTTTTCCATACCATGTTAGGCCATGCCGGAGAATCTTTACAGGATAATCCGGCGATGCAGTGTACAGGTTTTCAGGTAACCTTATTGAGAGGTGCTGAATGGGCTACTACAGGCAAAGTCACTCAAAAAGTTCCGGAAGATTTCCCTTCTTCTTCTAAAATGACTATGCGTGCTCAATATAAAGAAGCCAAAGAGAATAAGAAAAAGAAATAAGTTTAATAGCTAAAGGAATCAAGGGGTTAAGTAGATAAAATAAAGTCTTTACTACTTAACCCCTTAACTATGCTCTAAAACATACTTAACGAAATTTTACAAATTCATCCTTGCTTTTGAATAGTGGAATAGTATATTTGATATAAATCTGAAACAATGTTTCAAATATGGAAAACACTATTCCAAATATGGAAAAAGGGGAAGAAAATTACAAAGTTCCTAACTTAGAAAAAGGGATAGCCGTCCTGGAATATCTCTCCCTGCATTCGAATGGAGGAACTTTGCAGGAGATCAAAACGGAGCTGGAGATCTCTCAGACCACCGCCTACCGTATATTGAACACATTGGTCCGGTTGGACTATTTATTATATGATGAAGACTCAAAACGCTATAAACTTTCCCGGAAATTACTGACCTTAGGGTATCGTTCCCTGAATGAACATAATCTGCTGGAAACTATCTTGCCCCGTTTGCGGGATCTGCGGGACCAGGTGAAAGAGACTGCCTGTTTTGGTGTACTGGGAAGTGAAAAAGGAATTTTCATTGAACAGGCACAAGGGCATCACACGTTCCGGTTTATCCTTTCTCCCGGTAAACCTTTTGAATTGCACTGTTCAGCTCCGGGAAAAGCTATTATGGCATACCTGCCGGATACAGTACGGAACCGTTATCTTTCATATATGGATTTTCCCCGGTACAATTCCCGTGCCATCATAGACAAAGACGAATATCTGAAAGAATTAGACAAAGTCCGGACTGTTGGATATGCGATGGATAATGAAGAAGAAATGAGTGGTGTGATCTGTGTAGGAGCACCCATTTTTAATTACACCGGATATCCCTGCGGAGCGATCTGGATCTCCGGTCCGAAGGATCGCCTGACGAAAGAGGTTATTAAATCAGATATTGTATCCATCAAAGAGGTGGCCAGACTGATCTCTGCCGAATTGGGGTACAGTAAAGTACTGAAAACATGATTGAAAAACTATGAAAACACACCCTATTTTTAAAATTCTTGTATTCTTTGCTTTTTGCATGCTCTGTGGAGTTCTGCGGGCAAACCCCATTCCTTTTTTCACGACTGCGATTGTAAAGAATGAGGCAGGGGAGTTGATCCTTGCTCAAAAGGGAACTAAACGCATTGATATATTTTCTCCGGATGGTCAGATTTTACTTCGTTCTTTTCAGGTAGAGGAGACTCCCACCGGATTAGTGGCGGATGGGAACCGGTTGTATGTCACCACTTTTGAAACCCAGGGGAAATTGATTGTTTTGTCTGTGGAAACCGGCGCTGTCGAATGGGCAGTAGCGACCGGTTCGGGTTGCACTTCTCCGTTATTAAGTCCGGACAAGTCCCACTTATATGTATGTAATCAGTTTGCCAATACAGTTTCGGAAATTGATCTGGCAAGTAAGCAGGTGGTCCGGAACGTGAAGGTACTGAGAGAACCTAAATCGGCTGTTTTCAGTCAGGACGGATCGGTTCTTTTCGTAACGAATTTTCTTCCGGCCCAGCGGGCAGATGTAGATGTGGTGGCCTCCTGTGTATCTGTGATCGATATGAAGCACTTCAGGAAGGTAAAAGATATTCAGTTAGCGAATGGAAGTAATGCTTTAAGGGATATGTGTATTACTCCGGATGGGAAATATATATATGTCTCACACAATTTAGGACGGTTTACCGTTCCCACTTCCCAGTTACAACAAGGATGGATGAATACGAGTGCCTTTAGTGTGATTGATGTAGCTTCCCGGGAATATCTTGGAGCAGTGCTGGTGGATGAAGCAGAGAGAGGAGCGGCTGGTATATGGAGTATTGCCTGTGATGAGAACTCCCTCTTTATTACCCACTCGGGAACCCATGAGGTGAGTGTGATAGATCATCAGGCTATGCGAAAAAAGTTTGAAGCTTATCCTCAGAAAGAGAATCTGAATTATGACCTGCAGTTTTTATATGGACTCCGGGAACGGGTGCGTTTGCAGGGAAATGGTCCCCGCTTGATGGTGTATACGGATAATAAATTAGTCATTCCAACCTATTTTGCCGATGTGCTGAACTTTATGGATGTTTCCACATTAGCAGTTACGGGAGTGGAATTAAATCCGGGCCGGATCGAGAGTCCTGAAAATAAAGGGGAGAAGTATTTTAATGATGCGACCAAATGTTTTCAGGAATGGCAAAGCTGCAATGGCTGTCATCCGGGAGATGCCCGTACGGATGGAATGAATTGGGATTTGATGAATGACGGGGTAGGGAATTCAAAGAATTGTAAAAGTCTGTTATATAGCCATGTCACTCCTCCCAGTATGATCTCCGGGATCCGGGAAACAGCCGAAATTGCTGTACGGGCCGGTTATAAACTGATTCAATTTTATGATGTGAATGAAGAGGATGCGATCTGTGTGGATCAGTATCTGAGATCACTCCGGCCGGTTCCCAGTCCTTACTTAGTGAATGGAGAATTGCCTGAGAAAGCCAAAGAGGGCCGGAAGGTGTTTGATAAATTCAAATGTGGTGAATGTCACAGTGGCCCTTACTACACAGATATGAAAATGCACCGGATCGGAGAAGATATTGAATTTGAGAAAGGTTGGGACACGCCTACTCTGATTGAAGTCTGGCGAACAGCCCCTTATCTGTTTGACGGACGTGCCGCAACGATGGAGGAGGTATTTGAAGTCCATAAGCATGGGATTGATAAAAAGATCTCTAAAAAAGAGGTGGAGGCTTTATCGGAATATGTAAACTCTTTATAAGAAAAAACAATGAATTACTGCCATAAAATAAAATATCAGATATATAGTACCAAAAAAGATCTGTTTCCGGTGATGGTAGAGAGATTGCTGGAACAACTTCCGGAAAAGGTAGCGGTGTTGAGATTAGCCTTTTTCGGAATGCCTCCTACGAATGAAGAGTATCTGGTCCGCCGGAAGATATTAAAGGAGAAAGTGCTGCAAAAGTTTGGTGAAGAACAACCGGCTTTGAGTTATGTCTCCCAGCCACCTTTACATGCGTCTCTGATCCTTGAAGCCCATTTTTTAGAGAACAGCGAGGATACGGATGTCATAAAATATAAATCGATAGATGGTTTACCCTATGCCCTATGGGAAAATCCGTATGGACGTTTTCTGTATGCCGGAGGATTCCAGACAGATATTCTGGAGTGGAGCATTGCGAAACAATCTATCGCGGTTTTTGAAAAGATAGAAGCTCTACTGCAAAAGGAAAAATTTCCCATCCATAGTATTATCCGCCAATGGAACTATATCGAACGGATCACTGATTTTGAAGGGGAGAATCAACATTATCAATCCTTCAATAATGCCCGTAGTGATTTTTATGCAAAGGATAACTGGCCGGCGGGCTATCCGGCAGCTACCGGGATCGGAACGAATTTAGGTGGGATCTTAGTGGATATGGATGCGGCTGTTTTTACCTCCGCAGATGCTTTTACAACGCCGATAGATAATAAACTACAGGTAGCCGCACATGCTTATTCGGAGCAGGTACTGGCAGCATCACAACATAAAAAAGCTACGCCGAAGTTTGAACGGGCTAAAAGTATCACTGCCGGAAAGGACCGGCTTGTCTATATTTCCGGTACGGCTGCAATCCGGGGTGAGGAGAGTCTGACGGGGGTCGGACTCGAAAAACAATTACATATTACGATGGAGAATATCGCTCAGCTTACAGGGAACGCCCATATCTGCATGCTGAGGGTATATCTGAAAGAGAAGGAAGATTATCAACAGTCAAAAGAGTTGATGGATGGTTACTCACTGTCCGTTCCCATATCTTATATGTGGGCAGATGTATGCAGAGATGAATTGTTGATTGAAATAGAAGGGATCGCCTTAGAAAAAGGAGTTCAGTAGACAACGAGTGATAACTTCCTGAATACTTGATTTTATTTAAATAACAATTAATTATATGACGTATGAAAAAAGGATTTTACGCAAAACGTTGGGTTTTGGGAGTGCTTATTGTATGTATGACCGCATGTACAGGGAATTCTTCCTCCGGGGAGAAAACAGGTGAACAACAATCAAATTGTAAAAATAAAAAAGAGATGGCTTATTCTAAAAAGTACACAAACGCAGATTTCTACAAAGATGGGAAATTTGATGAAGAAGCAGGGATGAATGCTTTCAAAGACATGTTTGAGTTTTATGATGTTCCTTTCACTCCTCTGATGGAAAAGAGATGTGGGTCACTGATTTTGGCCTTGGGGATTTCGAGCATGTAGGTATGGGTGGTATCTTCTGGGTAAATGATGAAGTGCATAGTTATTTTGCTCATGCTATTTATTTGTTACCCAACCAGATGATTCCGGAATATGCGCATGTGAAAACAGCGTTTGCACCTAAATTTGAGTCCTGGATGGTGACGAAAGGATGGGCCTACAATTTCTCTGAAATAGGAGAGGAGACACCGGACGCTCCGGCTCTTCCGGCTTCTCACGGTCCGGTAAAAAGTAAAAATTTTGTGGTACAGCAAGTAGGAGAGGTGATCCATCTGAAAAAGAGGAATCTTTCCACTTTCTGTTAGCAGGTCCTGAAGGTGCCATCGTGGATGAATGGGCATCTTACCATGATAATGACGGTTTACGTTTCAGTAATCCGGATGCTGCTTTATAAGACTTCATTCCACCTTATAATCTAAGTAATACATGAACAAATTATTCATTTGGTCATCGCTCCTGTTTTCCTGCTTCGTGCTGCAGGCTCCTGCACAAAAGCCAAAGAAAGCAGAGAACTGGATTGATGCCGCTGTTAAACAAAAATCAGAACTCCGCTCCAAACTGGCGGGTTCTGGCATGCCGGTGGTCTCCTCCTTTGTGAAGGCCAAACAGAAAGCGGAACCTATTTCCGCGGATCTGACCGGATTAGAGGAACTGGTACTGATCACCTCAGCCGGACCTGATGGGAATGACTGGGACTGGGGGACCTGGGCCAATGCCAAACTAATCAAAGCAGATGGAAGTTTTGTCTGGCTGGAGGAGCTGGATCCCTATTTCTGGTTTTCCGGATCCGGAAGTATTAGTAAAGAAGGAGATTTATATGGTAATCCGCTAACCATTGGTGGTAAGCCTTATGAGCATAGTATCCTGTGCCATGCGGATGGTGTGATGATCTATGCTTTAGACGAGGAGTTTGTCCGCTTTGAAGCAGAAGTAGGGCTGGCAGACCAATCGACTGTCGGAAGTGTCTATTTCCGTGTACAGAATGTTTTCCCGAAAGAAGAGGTGGCACAATTAGTGGCTAAGTATCCCAAAGAGATGGGTACTTTTTCAGCCCATGTGGATGCTTTGGAAACCTGGCTATCCTCCACGGATGCTTCCCTGGAAAAAGAGACGATCCTTACCATGACAGCAGGGTTGAAAGACAATAGCTATTTTAAAAACGCTGTCCGGGAAATTGAGAAGGAATCGAATGTGGATACACAGATCCGGAAATATCTGGAACTATATGAAAAGGCATACCACGTATGTGAATTGCAGGCTGACCTGGAATGGCTAAAAGTGGAATCTGTTTCTCTTGCGTTTGATGATATGAAAAAAATGAAAGGCTTTGATGCGTCCGTGTATCAGCCTTTGATGGATGAATTGACCCGATTGGTAAAAACCGGTTTCCAGGGCATTTATACCTTAGAGCCTGAAGCGATCGCCCATGCGGAGAAAGCGCTGGCTAACAAACGGACAATTTTATTAGCGAATCCTTATCTGGACGTAGATAAGGTAGTGGCTACCCGTTTCAGGCTGGGTACGAATGCCCGGAAAGCCATGGCTCCGGATCTCGGTACGCAGGCGAATAACTGGAGTAACCAGCAGTCTACTTACCGGACCGGTTTTGACGCGGACATTATTGAATTAAGCAATCTGAGAGACCGCATTCAGGAACGGACTATTTTTAAACCGGAGGGAACGGCTTCTATTGCAGACCTGAAATTACACTGGGATGCCAATAAGCTGATGTTCACTTCCCTGATGCCGGATGAGCGCTGGAACGTATTTGAAGTGCAATTAGACGGATCCGGATATAAACCTCTGGTTGAGACTGTGGAGCCGGACCTGGAATTCTATGACGGAACCTGGTTGCCGGACGGGCGGATCATTGCGAATGCAAATATCGGTTATCAGGGTGTTCCCTGTGTAAGTGGGGATGATCCTGTAGGAAATATGGTTTTATATGATCCGCAGAATAAAAATATGCGCCGTCTGACTTTTGACCAGGATGCTAACTGGAATCCGGTGATCATGCATAACGGCCGTGTGATGTATGTACGCTGGGAGTATACGGATCTGACCCACTATTTTTCCCGTATCGTCATGCATATGAACCCGGATGGTACGGAAAACAAAGCACTGTTCGGAAGTGGTTCCATGTTCCCGAACAGTATATTTGATGTCCAGCCATTACCCGGACATTCTTCCGCCTTTATCGGCGTGATCTCCGGGCATCACGGCATTGCCCGTTCCGGACGCCTGATCCTGTTTGATCCGACCAAAGCACGTAAAGGGGTAGAGGGAATGATCCAGGAAATCCCTTTCCGCAACCGTCCGATCATTCCTGAAATCAAAGATGAGTTGGTCAATGGTGTCTGGCCACAATTTGTGAAACCGGCTCCATTAAATGATAAGTATTTTCTGGTAGCAGGAAAACTGGACCCCAAAGATCTCTGGGGTATCTATCTGGTGGATGTGTATGACAATGTGACCTGCCTGATCAAAGAAGAGGGAGAGGGTTTTATCAGCCCGATTGCCTTGATCCGGAGAGAGACACCTCCGGCTATTCCGGACCGTGTAAATTTAAACGACAAAGAATCAACTGTATTCATACAGGATATTTATGAAGGAGAGGGCTTGCGGGGTGTACCCCGGGGAACGGTTAAATCTCTTCGTATCCATTCCTATGAATATGCCTATCTGAAAACACCTTCTGATCACACTGCGCAAGGTATTCAAAGCGGATGGGATATTAAACGTCTGTTGGGAACTGTTCCGGTGGAAGAGGATGGTTCGGTGATCTTTAAGGTTCCGGCCAATACTCCTATTTCCATCCAACCATTGGACAAAGACGGAGCTGCTGTGCAATGGATGCGGAGCTGGTTTACCGGTATGCCGGGAGAAATTGTTTCCTGCGTAGGTTGCCATGAAGACCAGAACCAGATTCCTATACCTAAGCGTGTGATAGCCTCTCAAAAAGCACCGGTGAATTTAACTCTTCCCGAAGGAGGGATTCGCTCATTCACGTTTGACCTGGAAATGCAGCCTATTTTAGACCGGGCCTGTGTGGCTTGCCATACAGGTGAAGGAAAAGCGTTTGACTTGCGTGGCGGAACAAAGGATGAAAAAGGTTTTGGAACTGCTTATCTGAATTTACATCCTTATGTACACCGTCAGGGACCGGAAGCGGATATGATCGTTTTACAGCCGTATGAATATCATGCCAATACCAGTGACCTGGTTCGTATCCTGAAAACCGGGCATTACAATGTCAAACTGACGGAGGAGGAATGGAAAGTTTTATATAACTGGATTGATTATAATGTGCCGGATAAAGGCTATTTTGATGCAAACCCGTATGACGGCTTCCCTTATCAGGGATATGACCAGATCGCACGCCGCAGGGAATTGACGGATAAATATGCCAATGGAGCCGGTGTAGACTGGAAAAAAGAGATCGCTGATTATGCTGCTTATCTAAAAGGAAAAGGGGAGATTAAAGCAGAATATCCGGAGAAGGCAGCTCCCGTAAAAGAGAAAGCGGTGAAAGCAAAAGGATGGCCTTTTGACCAGGAGGCTATCCGTACGATGCTGGCAAATGAAAAAGAAACCCGCAAAGAGATCGTGCTGGCACCGGGAATCCGTATGACCTTTGTCCGGATCCCGGCCGGACAGTTCATCATGGGTAGTGCGAATGGAGCCCCGGATAACAGACCTGCTTTCAAAACAGTGATCCGTAAACCCTTCTGGATGGCTGAGATCGAGGTAACCAATGAACAGTATAACGTCCTGGTTTCTGAACATGACAGCCGGTATGTAGACCAGCATTGGAAAGATCATACCCGCCCGGGTTATGAAGCGAATCTGCCGGAACAACCGGTGATCCGGGTAAGTTATGAAGATGCGATGGCCTATTGCCGGATGCTGAGTGAGCAGACCGGACTGAATATCATCCTACCGACTGAGGCGCAGTGGGAATGGGCCTGCCGTGCCGGTCATGACGGGGATTTCTGGTATGGTAACCTGAATACGGATTTCGGTTCCTATGAAAACCTGGCGGATGCCCAGTTGTTGAAAATGGCGGTAAGTGGTATTGATCCGCAACCGATGAGTGAAGACAACCCATGGTATCCCTATTACAGTTTCCTTCCGAAAGAAGAAAGTGTGGATGACGGGCATATGATCCAGGTGGCTTCCCGGACTTACCAGGCCAATCCGTTCGGATTGCATAGTATGCATGGGAACATTGCCGAGTGGACCCGTTCCGACTATCTTCCGTATCCTTATACGGAGAAAGTTAAAACATCTTCAGATTACAAAGTTGTGCGTGGAGGTTCGTATATTGATCGCCCGAAATTCTCTACTGCGTATGCCCGGAAAGCATATTACCCATGGCAACGCGTTCATAATGTAGGATTTAGAGTAATAATAGAGGACTAATCCCATAAACCGGTACTTAAGTCTCAGGGATTTAGGTACTGGTTTTACACTTAATGAATGTAAAAATGAAAGCAACAATTGAAAGACTTTTCTCTTCTTATGTAACAACGATCGTAGGGCTGATCCTATATGCCTTTTTATTAGGGGCGGCTACTTTTATTGAAAAATATCAGGGCACAGTGATGGCGAAGGCATTGGTTTATTATTCACCTTTGTTTTTCCTGCTTCAATTCCTGATGATCGTTAATTTTGTGGCCTTAATGATCCGGTATCAGTTACTGAAAAAACGTAAGTGGGGATTTCTGGTTTTACATGTTGCTTTTATTATTATCCTGCTGGGAGCTATGGTTTCCCACGTGGTAGGAGAGGAAGGGATCCTGCATCTACGGGAAGGGGAAACCAGTAACCAGTTAGTCGTACAGACTTCCAAAGGCACCCATACCCATACACTTCCGTTTGAAGTGGAACTGATCAAATTTACGATGACCCGTTATCCGGGTTCTTCCAGCCCTTCTTCGTATGAAAGTGATTTGCTGTTTCATGTGGACGGACAGACCCAACGTCATGTGGTTTTCATGAATAATGTGGTCGATATGAAAGGCTATCGTTTTTTCCAGGCTTCTTATGACAGGGATGAAATGGGGACTATTCTATCCGTGAACAGGGACGTGGCGGGAAGGAATATTACTTATACGGGTTACCTGTTACTGGTGGCCGGATTCATTTTATGCCTGACAGGCAGGAATTCCCGTTTCCGTCAATTGGCACGCCAGTTAAAAGAGGTAAGAAATTCCGGGAAAGTCTTAGCCGGGATGGCTTTATTGTTACTTTCCGGACCGGTTTCTGCTCATCCCGGTAATCATATGCCGGTGCTGGAGGCAATCCAGCGCTACCAGGTACATCCGGAACATGCGGCTAAATTCGGCGCATTGCCTATCCAGTCAGGAAGAGGACGCATGATGCCGGTCAATACTTTTTCATCGGAGATCCTGCGTAAACTTCATAAAGCGGATCAGATCGGGAACATGAATTCCGACCAGTTCCTGTTAAGCCTGATCTCCTTACCGGATATGTGGATGCGGGTTCCTTTTATTCGTTATTCAGGGAAAGAAATTGAACTTTATTATGATCTTTCGGCAAATGAGTGTGCCTATATCGAGATGTTCGATAGTAATGGTAACTATAAGTTACAGGAGCGTCTGGAATCTGCATACAATAAAATGCCGGCCCAGCGTAATTCTTTTGATAAGGAGATCATCAAACTGGATGAAAAGATCAATATCCTTTTCCAGCTTTTCAATGGAGGGATGTTAAACCTGTTCCCACTCGAAGGGGATCCGAATGATAAATGGTATGCGCCGGGAGAAGATCTATCCGGGTTTGCCGGACAGGATTCTTTATTTGTTTCCCGTATCATGGAATGGTACGTTACGGAGATACAAAACGGGATGAAGAGTGGGGACTGGTCAAAGGCGGATGAGGTGCTGGGTATGATAGAGACTTACCAGAACGCTAAAAATAAAACCCTTTCCATTGATCCGGAAAAACTGAAAGCGGAGATCCGTTACAATCAACTGGAAGTGTTCCGCTACTGCAAGATCTTTTATCTGATCTTAGGTGGTTTGATGCTGGTATTTTCTTTTGCCTCTTTATTTAAAGAGCGCCGCTGGATCACGTGGGGATTCCGGGTGTTAGGAGCAGGGGTATTTGCCTGTTTCTGTTTCCAGATGTATGGTATGGGTATGCGATGGTATATCGGAGGATATGCCCCGTGGAGTAATTCCTATGAAACGATGGTATATGTTGCCTGGGCGACTGTAACCGGAGGAATCCTGTTTGCCCGTCGCAGTACGATCACTTTTGCTTTGGCAACACTGTTTGCAGGGATTATTTTATTCGTTTCCGGACTCAACTGGATGGATCCTCAGATTAATACGTTAGTACCTGTCCTTAAATCTCCCTGGCTCATGTTTCATGTGGCGGTGATCGTGGCGGCGTATGGCTTCTTCGGAATCAGTTTTCTGATCGGGATCACGAACATGGTCCTGATGATCGTGGGTAGTCAACAAAACAGATCCCTGATCTCCCTGCGGATGAAAGAATTAACCCTGGTGAATGAAATGTCCCTGATCGTTGGTTTGGCTCTCATGACGATTGGTACATTTTTAGGAGCTGTCTGGGCGAATGAATCATGGGGACGTTACTGGGGATGGGATCCGAAGGAAACCTGGGCGTTGATTACGATGATCGTATATGCGATAGTGATCCATTTACGTCTGGCAAGAGGTCTGTATAACCCGTGGATCTTTAATTTCTGTTCCGTGATCGCTTTTGCCTCGGTCATTATGACCTTCTTTGGTGTAAATTACTTCCTGAGTGGTATGCATTCTTATGGTCAGAATGATAATGCAGGCAAGATCCTGATGGTGATGTATCTGGCGATTGCGATCGTAGCAGTGTTGGGTATAATTTCTTATAGAAAATTTATGAAAAATACAATCTTAAAAAAACGAATAGTATGAGAACATTTTGTCACGTAGGGATCCCTACTTCAGAAAAGAAAGAAGGAGCCATGTATAATGAACCTTTAGGGGTCTGGATCACAGATGCCAACAACAGCCCTAATCAAATAGAGTTCCTGAAATTTGAGGAGTCAACCTGTCTTCCGGAACTGATTCAGACAACAGCTCATATAGCTTATCAGGTTCCTTGTCTGCAAACAGCCTTAGAAGGGACAAAGATTATTTTTGGACCTCATGTTTGTGATGAACATCTGACGATTGCCTTCATAGAAGAAGAAGGTATCTCTATTGAACTAATGGAAATCAAATAAATACCACTCCCTAAAACTAAAAATCATGACACAAATCAAAACAAAATTTATAAATGAACCGGAACAGATCACTGCTGAATTGTTGGAAGGATATGTATTAGCTTATCCTGAAACTGTTCGATTAGGTGGAGAAAACATCGTGGTGCGAACCTGTCCGAAAGATGAAAGTAAAGTGGCTATCGTAACCTTAGGTGGTTCCGGACATGAACCGGCCTTGAGCGGTTTCGTAGGCGAAGGAATGCTGGACTGTTCTGTTGTAGGGGATGTATTTGCTGCTCCGGGTGCACAACGGGTTTTCCAGGCACTGCAACTGATGAAACGGGAAGCGGGTATTCTGTTGGTTGTCCTGAACCATTCCGGAGATGTAATGAGTGCAAATATGGCCTGCCAGTTGGCAGAACGGGTAGGAATTAAAGTAAAACAATTACTGACCCATGATGATATCAGTGCCGGGATTGATGCTCCGGTGAATGACCGTCGTGGTTTGGCAGGTTGTGTTCCTTTGTTTAAAATATTAGGTGCCGCGGCAGAGGAAGGTAAAAACATCGATGAATTGATTGAGATCGGTGAACGTTTCAATAAGAACCTGGCGACCCTTGCTGTTGCGATGCGCTCCTGCACGCACCCTCAGAACAATGCAACCATCAGCGATCTGCCCGAAGGAATTATGGAGATCGGTATGGGGCAGCATGGTGAAGGGGGCGGCGGAAGAAAACCCTTAGTATCAGCAGATGAAACGGCTATTGAAATGGTAAATCTTTTATGCCAACAGGTGAAACCGGTAACCGGCGATCCGGTCATGCTGATCATTAATGGAGTAGGGGCAACCACTCAGATGGAACTGAATATTATTTTCAGAAAAGCATATAAAGAGCTGGAAGCGAAAGGGCTGAAAGTGGTGATGGGACGTATTCAGGAGATCCTGACGGTACAGGAACAGGCTGGCTTCCAGATGATCCTGGCAAAACCGGATGAAGACCATATTGATTATCTGAAGAATAAGAAAGCGGATGCTCCTTACTGGACTACAATCGGTAAATAAAAACGATATGAAAATATTGACGATTGATACTTTTAAAGCCATGCTGGACCAAGCATTGGTGGCCATCAAAGCACGGGAAGATGAATTTTCCCGGTTAGACGCTGTTATTGGTGATGGCGATCATGGGACAGCAATGGTGACGGCCATGAATGCAGCTGTAAAAGCGGCTGCCAATGGAACAGAATTCAAATTGATGTTGAATGACATGGGGTTTGGGATCATGTTAGAGACAAGTGGTTCTACCAGTACACTGTTGGGAGCTTTCTTTTTAGGAATGAGTGACCACTCCGCCGGAACCGAACTGGATGCCGCAGGCGTGAAAGCTATGTTTGCCGGAGGTCTGGAAAATGTGCAGAAACAGACACAGGCAAAGAAAGGGGACAAAACGATGATGGATGCCTTGATCCCGGCAGTGGAAGCAATGCAGGTATCTTCAACAGACGATATCGGAGAACTGCTGGAAGAAGCAGCCAAAGCCGCTCAGCAAGGGGCGGAAGAGACTGTACAGATGAAGGCGAACTTCGGACGTGCACGTAATTATGGTGAACGGTCGGTGGGATATGCAGATAGCGGGGCTACTTCCTGGAGTTGTATGTTTGCCGCGTTTGCACAGGTGACCGGATAATTTTTTATTTTTAATCTGACTAAGAAATATAAAATGGCTGATTTAGACGATTTGAGAGAAGGTAGTAACTTTGGATTAGGAGTAAGCTCCGGAGAACAAAGTTTCCATGTAAAAGGCGCAGCAAACTTACCCTGGGGAATGAAAGACCGGTTATCCCGTATTTTCAATCCGAAAACCGGGAAAGCAGTTATGCTGGCATTTGATCATGGATTTATTATGGGTCCTACTTCCGGCCTGGAACGAATTGACCTGCAGATTCTTCCCTTAGTAGAATATGCAGACTGCGTAATGTGTACCCGGGGTATCCTGCAATCCGTTGTTCCACCGAATATAAATAAACCGGTCTGTTTACGTTCTGATGCAGGGACCTCTATCCTGACAGAACTCAATGATAATGTGATCATCGACATTGAAGATGCAATCCGCCTGAATGTATCCGCGATGGCAGTCATGTTAGCGATCGGAGATCCGGCTTTTGAAGCAAAGACCATCGCGAATCTGTATAAGATGGTGGATTTGGGAAACCGGTATGGTATCCCTGTCATGGGTGTAACAGCTGTAGGGAAACAGATGGCTCGCGATTCCCGCTATTTTGGGCTGGCTTCCCGTATCTGCGCGGAGAATGGTGCTAATATCGTGAAGACCTATTATTGTGATGGCTTTGAAAAGGTAGCGGCCGCCTGTCCAGTTCCTGTAGTGATCGCAGGAGGTAAGAAACTACCGGAAAAAGAGGCATTAGAGTTATGTTATAAAGCAATCAATGATGGTGCAGCCGGAGTTGATATGGGACGGAATGTATTCCAAAGTCCTTCACCGGAAGCCATGATCCAGGCTGTTCATGCAGTTGTTCATACAGGAATTACCCCTGATCAGGGATATGAACTCTATCAGGAGTTAGCAAATAAATAAGAGAGTAGTTGGTAGTTAGTAGAATATAACTAACTACCAACAACCTTTATTTACACACAATCGTCTAAATGAGGTCTTTCGTCGGCTGGTGTATCCACTATTTTATTTACGTTATTTACACTGTTTACCGGATCTACAACCTGATTGTTGTAACCTTTCTGATCTTTATCTTCATAGATCTTACCGTCCTTTGTCAGATATTTTCTTAAAGTAGCCGCGGTGAACATCGCCAGGGATTTAACCGGTGACAGTTCAGCAAAGCCATTCAAAAGTCCCCAGTCATGGGTAACACCGTTGAAACGAATAGTAGTTACGTCCACACCTGCTTCATCTAATTTACGTCCCATCGCTTCACCCTCGTCTCTCAAGATGTCATTTTCTGCCACTTCAATCAATGTAGGAGGTAAGCCTTTCAACTGATCCACTGTTGCATTCAGGGGAGAAACATAGATACTGATCCGTTCATCCGGATTGGTTGTATAATTATCAAACATCCATTTCATCAGACTGGAAGTAAGGAAACGCTGTTGTCCGTATTCTTTCCAGGATTCCCAATCAAACGTAGCATCTGTAACCGGCCACATCAATACCTGCACTTTCAGTTCAGGACCGTTTTTCTCTTTTGCCATCAGGCTGGTAACTAAGGTCATATTACCTCCCACACTATTACCGATAATACCCAAAGTTTTTCCATCCACATTGATTTCGTCACCATTTTCAGCCACCCATTTAGTAGCAGCATAGATCTGCTTGATCGCTACCGGGTAATGTGCATCCGGAGAAGGAGTGTAGTTCACAAATACGGCAACCAGTCCGGACTCAACAACGATATCACGAACTAAGCGTTTATGAGTAGGATAATCTCCTAATACCCATCCACCTCCATGTACGAACATAAATGCCGGTAGTTTTTCAGTAGCACCTGCCGGACGTACAATATTTAATTTGATAGAACCCTGGTCTGTATCAATTATTTTTTCAGATTCATCAATACCGGAAAGGTCTACATGTACACCGTTCTGTGCACTAACCAATACATTTCTTGCATCCACAGGAGATAAAGATTCCACAGGAGTATCGCTTGCATTCAACACTTTGAGGTATTCCTTGGTACCGACACTCAGATGTTCATCCTGTAAATAATCAGGAGCCTGTAAGTTGTTCTTCGGGGTATTTTCCAGATGTTTGTTTTCCAACTGATCCGGATTTTGCATTCCACCTTTACATGAATTCATACTAATCTGTTTTTTTAATTAATAATTAAAGTATTAATTAGTTTGAAACAGGAAATGAAATCACTTTGTTTAGGAAAGATAGAACTAAAAACAGGCACTCCGGAAAATAAAAATTATTTCCTTAATTTCACGTAGGATACTGTATGATTCTCTCCTTTGTGTAAGATCAGGCTGGCCCTTTCCCGGGTAGGTGCAATATTCTTCCGTAGGTTCTTGCGGTTTATCTCCCGCCAGAAGGTTTTCGCGGTTTTAATAGCCTGTTCCTCTGTCAATGATGCAAAATTATGGAAGTAGGAATCCGGATCAGTAAAGGCTCCCTGGCGAAATTTCATGAAACGGGAGACATACCACTCTTCGAGCTGATTCTCTTCCGCATCTACATAAATAGAGAAGTCTACATAGTCGGAGACAAAGTTACGGGGTTTTTCATGAGGATAATCCATACCACTTTGCAACACATTCAATCCTTCGAGGATCACAATATCCGGCTGGTTGATCACCTCATATGTATCCGGGACAATATCATAGATCAGATGGGAGTAACGGGGAACCCGGATCTCCTCTTTCCCTGACTTAATGTCGATCACAAACTCCAGCAGGCGTTTGATGTCATAGGATTGGGGAAAGCCTTTTTTCAACATCAGCCCTTTTTCTTCCAGAACCATATTCGGATATAAGAAGCCGTCTGTCGTAACCAACGCCACATTTTTATATTTCCCCGAACGGCTTAAAAGAGCCTGTAGTACACGCGCAGTCGTACTTTTTCCTACAGATACACTTCCTGCAATACCTATTATGAAAGGGATGTGCTGATGTTCCTGGTTCAGAAAACGGGTAAGTACTGCTTTCCTGCTCATTCGTGCATTTACATAGTGCCCTAACAGATGGGAGAGAGGCAGGTAAATATCCTGTACTTCATCTATCGATAACTCATCATCAATCCCTTTCAGGGTATTCAGATCTTCCGCAGTGAGTGTCATCGGTTCAGATCCCCTGAGGGCAGCCCAATCCCGGCGGTTGAATTGCATATACGGACTTCTATGAGTAGCTTTCATCCTGTCATTTTCCGATTAGGAGGGCAAATTTAAGAAATGCAACGGGAAATCATAAAATTATAAGCAATATTCCTCCCTGATTTATCTTTTTTAACCTGTTTCCGGTCTGCATTTCCGAATGTATAGGGGACACTGGCATTCGTAAGCCTAAAAACAACATCCTGAATTTGAATATGTAAATAAGAAAATGGCCACAGTATAGGATTGGGTCCTGTATCTGTGGCCATCTTTATAAATTGAAAGGATGAACTAAAAAAGCCGTTTATTCATGATCGTAATCATGATGATCCTCTTCATCTGTATCCTCGTTCGTCAAAAGAATATTCCGGGCCACATAAGACTCATTTCCGGCTTTATCCAAACAATAGACAACCATGTGGTATTTACCAGGTGTTGCGTTTTCCGGGATCTTGATATCATGGTGATGTACTGTTGTATTTTTATATCCGGAAAGATCCCAGTTACCACTATATTCAAAATCAACAGTTTTCTTCTCTTCGCTTTCACTCTTGGTTCCATGTCCGTGATCATCAAAATTGTTATGGATATCAATTTTATAGGAACCCAACATTTCATCATCTGAGAACTCTGCTTCAAAATGAACTCCACTTGTGTTTCCGATTTTCAGGTGGGCACCTTCTGCCGGGGAGATCAGGTTGATTACCGGTTTGGTAGTATCTCCATTATCACAGGATACGAACAAGGTGGAAGCGACTAATAAACAAAGACTGTATAAAAAATTTCTTTTTTTCATTTCATTGAACTTTTAAATGGTACTTTAATTAAAATCTGAATGTTTCTTCCGGGTTCGGGAATCTCCACTTTCCGGTAGAAACTCAAGTGATTATAATATTTTTTATTTAATAAATTATGAGCAGAAAGGGTCACCTCTGCCCGGGTCTGTGCGATAGGTATATTCAGGGACAGACCTGCATGTAACAGATGTGCGCCCGGAGTCGGATCTTCATTACGGGCGATCCGGTTCTGACTGGCGATTCCCTGCCATTCTGCATGGATGCGAACCCCGTCTTTCTCCCAGACCAACGTGTGACGCATAGTAGCCGGGGGAGAGAAACTAAGCGGGATCTTTTCATCCCTGTTGTAAGTATGCACATATTCTCCACCAAAACGGTAATTGAATCCGTGCCAGGAAGGCGTTTGAATGTCTATTTCCAATCCGGCAAAAGTCGCTTCTGCTCCGGCATAGCGATAGATCTGCCCGGCGTGAGGGAGGATTGACCACTCTGCTGTAGGTTTCAGAAATATGTAGTTGCTAAACCAACTGGCGAACGGACTTAGGTTTATCGACCAGCCATCTTGTTCATAGCTGTAGGCCATATCTAATTGCCAACCACTTTCGGAACCCAGATCCGCATCCCCCTGTTCATGACGGAAAGTACCATGATGTACCCCATTAGCTGCTAACTCGTTGGCACCGGGCAGCCGGAAACTACGTCCGATGTTGAGTTTCAGTTGATGTCCGTACCAGGGATACCAAATCACTCCTAAGGAACCGGATACATCCTGAAATCGACGGTTCACTTCGTAGCTACGCCACCGGTAGTTTTCTATCATGTCAGTAGAATATCCCTGTTCATGCAGATAATTACGGAGATAGCTATCCTCGAAGGAGGAGATATTCAATTTTCCGTAATCATACCGTACACCTCCACTCAAGGACCAGTTTTCATTCGGGCGGTAGGTTGACACCCAGAGGAGACCGTTCATAAAACGGTTGTATTCCGGTAGCAAAAAAGAATAACCACTAATCGTATTCTGTTGGTATTGAATATCCCATCCGGCGGTATGTTCCCAGTTTTCCGTTCCGGTCATCCGTAGTTTCATGCCTGAACTATAGGTGTTCAGATTAAAGTCCAGTTCTTTGTCCGGATCTGTTTCCGGCGGTGCCTGGTTTCCATAATGCGTATGGAACAGACTCCACTCTTTTCTCCGGTTATTCTGGTAGCCCACTCTCCACTGTAGCGTAAACCCATCCCACATATATTGTTGAAGAGTAGAAGCTTTGAAGTGGTTCACCGTACTGTTAGGCAGTTCGATATTCCGGCTATTTCCGTCATCTTCAAGGCGACTTGCGTCCGGTATACCATGTGCCCCCGGAAAGAAGCCGGTTTTCTGGTAGGTATTACTTACTGCATACTGGGAGAGATACCGGTAGTGGCGGTACTCTGTATAGAAGTTGACATCCCGTTCATACCCAGCCGTATTTTTCAGGCGGCGGTTAGAGATAGGCATCTTTTGGGTCAGATAAAGTACCGTATCCGTAGGTACACGGTAATCTCCGAAATGTTGCTCTGTAAAACGAAGTTTAGTATACCACCGGTCTTTTTTAAAACCTGCCATCACACTTCCTCCGATGGTTCCGTTTACGGATTTACCTAATAAAATAGCTTCACCGAAGACCTGATTTTCCGGAGGAGGAGGGAGCTGGCTGATCTCAATCACGCCTCCCATTGCGTCACTACCATATAAAAGAGAGGAAGGTCCTTTATGTACCATGACCTGCTCCACATGGAAGGCATCTATTTCCAGCCCATGATCGGCACCCCATTGCTGCCCCTCCTGCTTAATCCCGTTTTCAGTCACTGTGACCCGGTTGAAACCAAGCCCGCGAATCATCGGTTTGGAAAACCCGGAACCGATATCCATAGATTGAATTCCCGGGACATGTTCGAGGGATTGCATCAGATTGCCTGTGAAATGTTTCCGCAGGGAAGCAGAAGTAACCACTTCTACACTCAGGGGGGTGCTTTTCGTCCGCATACGCCTGGCAGTTTCATGCACAACAACCTCTGACAAAGAGATGTTGGTCATGGTATCCATTTCCTGGGCATATCCGGATAAAGCTGATAGAGCAAGCAAACTACCTGCTATATAACCTATACGCATATACTTTTTTTAGTTTGTAAATAGGATTACAAATAGAAGATTACCGGACAGACCCATGGCTGAACCGGAAATTACTGACTAATAATACTTATGCGATGGCGGGAGGGCCACGGAGGTAATAGGCATGCGGATCATGGAGTGTTTCCGCAAAAAGGTAAGAAATAGATTCAACCGGAAGGAAAGAAAATAAACGACGGAGTCTTGCGTTTCCGTTTCTGTAAAACTGGAATAGAAGAAATGACAGATCAGACAGTCATCTCCGGAGTCTTCCTTTGAATCAGGGGTTGCGTCTTCTACTGCATGACAACAATGAGGCTCTTCATGTTGATGAAAAGCTTTCAGCATCACAGGCAACATAAAGAGTATAACCAATACCCATGCTGACCACCTGTTTTGTATGGATCTTTGCTGTGTCATGTTTCGTTAAGACCAGACAAAGATAGATTGAAAATTGTTAACAACCAAACAGGAAAGGACGGATTCTTATTTAATAATTAACTCAAAATCGGGAAGAATGGCCATTCCGTGGTCCAGAATATCTGCCTGTATACGATCGAATCCCCGGTTCTCTTTATCCCGTGTAAAAAAGTAAAGGCGGATAGGAACTCCCCGGTCTGTACTTTCCAGTTCTCCTACTCCAACTTTTCTTTGGTTTAAGTTACTCTTTCCATCCTACTCGTTTTCTCCGTATAATTTTTTCAGTTCATCCCGTATATGGCTATAGGCATATAATACGATCTCCGGGGAAAGATTTTTATTGAAAGCTACTTTCTGGGGATTACCGGTAAGGAAGACCTCTTTAAAGATATCTGCAAATTTAGGATAGTCTAATGTCTTTACGAGGTCATTGATAACTAATTCATAGAGGATCCGGTTGGTGGGATCTATAAAAAAATAAAAAGGATTTTTCTGATCCGGCGTAGGATTATGGTTCAGGATGTTCGCAATTATCTCCTTTTTATCAGGATTATCTTTAATGAAATAAAGATTCTCATAATGCTGGTATTGCTCTACTTCGTCCCGGTTAAACAGGATCTTGTCTTCAAACTGATATTCTGTCAATAACTGACGGGATATTAATCGGTCAAGTATCTCCAAAGAAATACTTCCATCGCTGACAATCGCAGCTTTGGTTACTAAAGTTACCATGATATTTTTTTTTAGCGGGTTTTTATGTTAGAGTTCCTTTTTTATAAAAGAAACCCCATGAATAGAACAAAAATACTTTTTTCTCTGAAAGAAGACAAATCTTTTCCTGTTTTATATAAAAATATAAAAGTCAGGGACCAACCATATCAGTAGTTCAGCCAGCGTGGTGTTAAAATTATATACTCTTTCCTTTATAGCGTCTGATCAAAGATTGTAAATTCGTTTCCCTGAAAACCGTTTCCTTATCACAGTAATTGAACCCATCTTCCAGCGCCTCTTCAAAGTAGATGCGGGCTTCTTCATAGTAGGGAATAGT
>Ga0192241_10392_pt1 | contig 22176 bp, 14 predicted proteins | sample Koala_Koa27_I3_FD_131239 | JGI IMG/M metagenome (GOLD analysis project Ga0192241, IMG submission 131239) | Enriched cells from koala feces incubated with labeled cellulose particles, San Francisco Zoo, California, United States - Koala_Koa2-7_I3 ... | reverse complement strand
GAAGGGCGTTTTGTGTTGAAAGGAGTCATCCCCGCGCAGGAGACCCTGCGCGCGTCTGAGACCGTGAACCCACCTTTCGAACTCTCTTACTGGCACTTTGCCATGGAGACCGCTCAGAAATGGCGCGAACGTGCCGGGGAGCAGCGCAACCTGCAATGGGACGAAATGATAGACAAACTCTCTCCGCTGGCCTACAACGAAGACGGATTGTATCTGGCGGCAGAGACAGCAGTAGATACGTACAAGGATATACGTTATACCTCCGATCACATGGCGGTACTGGGTGCCGTGGGTATTCTGCCGATGTGCAAACTGATCCGTCAGGATTATATGACTAATACTCTCCACTGGATATGGGACAACTGGAACTGGGGCAAGACCTGGGGCTGGGACTATCCGATGACCGCTATGAATGCCGCCCGTTTGGGCGAGCCGGAAAAGGCAGTCGGTGCCCTGCTGATGGACAAGCGTACCAACACCTATCTGGTGAGCGGACATAACTACCAGGACGATCGTCTGCGTCTTTACCTGCCGGGCAACGGTGGCCTGCTGACCGCGGTAGCTATGATGTGTGCCGGTTGGGACGGGTGCGGGACAGAAAATCCCGGATTTCCGAAAGACGGTACATGGAATGTACGCTGGGAAGGACTGAAGCCGATGCCTTAACCTCCGGATAGCGAAATATATGATCCGATACATATTCTTTTCCCTGGCGGCACTTTTCAGTGCCGCTCTCTTCTCCGGGGTACAGGCACAGCCGCTGCCCTCTCTCAATGACAACCAGCGGGGAGGCGGACGTACGCTGCGCTATACTCCCGATGGAGAAGACTTCGTGATTGTCAATGGCGACCGCAAATTCAACCGTGCCCTGTATGGGAGCCATGAAGCTTCCCGGGTAGAGACCGGTGATGTGCCGGAGTTTGCCCTGTACCTGCCTCGTATGGGAGGGAATCTCTCTTTCGGGCTGGTGTGTGGCGAAGACTCCATCGCGTTGAATGAGGCTTCCCGGATAGAAAGCCGCTACCGGGCGGGCAGCCGCGTCTATACCATAGAAGATCCCTTGTTGCAGGGAGGCAGGCTGATCCTCACCGCGCTGGCACTGGCCGATAAGGACGGGGGCATCTGGCAGATCCGTTCGGAACGGGTGCCGGCAGGTGCCCGGCTGACCTGGAGATTCGGCGGAGCCTCAGACAAACGGTTCAGCCGGGGAGGAGATATGGGAGTAGATCCGCCGGACAGTTTCGATCTGAAACCCGAATATTGTCAGGGCAACGAGTATATCCTGTCCGGAAATACGTTTTCCCTGCGCTTCGGACAGCATTCCGGAACAGAAGAACGTATGTTATACGGCTCCTTCCCCGAAGGTGCCCGGCTCGGAACCGATGATTGGCCTGTACTTTATGGGACCGTACCGCTCAGCGGAACCCGGTATCTGGCTCTGTCGGTAGACCCCGCGATCCGCACCCTTTCACTGGCAGATGAATTTTCCCGGGCCGAAGAGAGCCGTCGCGCGCTTGCCGCACGGATCCGTTTCCATACACCTGATCCCTGGTTCAATCCGCTGGGCGGAGCCTTGGCCGTAGCTGCCGATGGTATCTGGGACGGTCAGGTCTGGCTACACGGCGCGGTGGGTTGGCGCATGCCGCTCAGTGGCTGGCGCGCAGCCTATACGGGAGACGCGCTGGGATGGCACGACCGTGCCCGGCAGCATTTCAACGCCTACGCCGCCAGTCAGGTGACCGGAGTGCCACAGACCATTTCTCACCCGGCACAAGACCCGGAGATGAACCTGGCCCGTTCGGAAAAACGATGGGGTACTCCCCAATACAGCAACGGATACATCTGCCGCAATCCCTATCGCAACGACCAGATGCATCACTACGATATGAATCTGTTCTACATCGACGAACTGCTGTGGCACCTCAACTGGACGGGCGATCTGGAATATGCCCGGCAGATGTGGCCGGTGATCACCCGGCATCTGGAGTGGGAAAAACGCAATTACGATCCCGATGATGACGGGCTGTATGATGCTTACGCCTGTATCTGGGCCAGTGACGCGCTTTATTACAACAGCGGAGCGGTGACCCACTCTACCGCTTACAACTACCGTGCCCACAAAATGGCCGCGCTGATCGCCGGAAAGATCGGTGAAGATCCGGAACCCTACCGCCGCGAAGTGGAAAAGATACGGAAAGCCCTGAACGATCGCCTCTGGATGTCCGACCGGGGACACTGGGCAGAGTACCAGGATTTCATGGGGCATCAGCGTCTGCACCCGAATGCCGGTCTGTGGACCATCTATCATGCGATAGATGGAGAAACGGCCGATCCTTTCCAGGCCTGGCAGGCCACCCGGTATGTGGATACGGAAATTCCCCACATTCCCGTATGCGCGGCAGGACTCCCTGATGGGGGGGTATACCACCCTCTCTACGACCAACTGGTTGCCCTATGCCTGGAGTGTGAACAATGTAGCCTTTGCCGAGGTGATGCACATGGCTCTTGCCTATTTCCAGGCCGGACGCAGGGAAGAGGGATTTCACCTGCTCAAAAGTTCCGTATTGGATGGGATGTACCTGGGAGGCAGTCCCGGCAACTTCGGGCAGATCAGTTTCTACGATGCTGCCCGGGGAGAGTGCTACCGCGACTTTGGTGATCCCATCGGAGTGGCTTCGCGGGTGTTTATCCAGGGATTGTTTGGTATCCTGCCCGATGCGCTCAACGGAACACTGGTGGTACGTCCCGGCTTCCCGGACTCCTGGCCTTTCGCGGAGCTGGAAACTCCGGATGTCTCTTTTACGTACAGCAGGCAGGAGGAACCTCCACAGATAACCGAAAACTATACCCTTACTCATCAGCTACCCACTGTGCGGAGGGTAGTGCTGGAGGTTCCCGCGAGAAAAAGCAAGCTGGCCGCTGTCACCTGTTCGGGCAATTATCTCGCCTGGCAGCAATTCCCTGATGCGATCGGTGAACCTATGGTACGTCTGGAAGTACTGCTCCCTCCGGAAGAGACTGCTTCCTTCATGTTGGAGTGGACAGGAGATCCGCTCCCGCAAGGGATGGAATATGTCTGTATGCGAGGTGAATCCCTGCGGGTCAGTCTGGCGGATGTAGAGATACAGCAGGTCTATGATCCACAGCAGGTATGGACGGAGCGGGAGATATTGCCGCAATCTGCACAGATATCCGGCCGTGTGGGCGGGATTCCCGGACACCGTACGTTCTTTGTTCAGGTGAAGCAGGACGAAATGGTGTGGTGGCTACCTGTGTCGGTAGAGATACGCGAACCGGAGCAGGATCATACAGCAGATTTCAGTCGGGTACAATCCGCTGCCTGTGAACCTGTGTGTATAGCTGTGCATTTCAATGCTTCGGTTACAGACATCTTCCGGAATACATACCTGACCCCGCGTTCGCCTTATACCACCCTTCAGTTGCCTATACAGGGGATAGGAGAATGGTGTCATCCCCAAACGATGGCGGAGATAGACGATAGCGGTCTCCGGGCACAGGCCGCCCGGGGAGTTTTTCAGACCGGCCTGGGAGTCGACTTCTTCTCGCCTGCCGAAGGAGATAATATTGTATTTACCTCTTTGTGGGACAATTATCCGGATAGCGTCTGTATGGGTCTCTCCGGCAGAGCTTCGCGCGCCTACCTGATGATGGCAGGCAGTACCAATCATATGCAATGTCACATGGTCAACGGCGTGGTGAAAGTGTACTATACCGACGGTTCCGCAGAGACGTTGCAACTGATCAATCCGGACAACTGGTGCCCGATCGAGCAGGATTTCTTTGTAGATGATTTGGCGTTCTCTTTGCGCCGTCCACGGCCGTACCGGGTACATCTGAAAAGTGGCTTGGTCAGCAACGATCTCGAACAGGAACTGAATATCACAGGTGTCTATGGAAGGGCTATTGACGGGGGAGCCGGAGTCTTATTGGATATTTCGTTGGATCCGGAAAAGGAACTCAGCCATCTGATCCTGGAAACTCTCTCCAACGATGTGGTGATCGGATTGATGGGAGTGACTTTGCAACGGTAAAGCAGGAATCTGTTTTTATGGGTAAAGAGGGATCAGTGTAGACAATGAAACAGGATCGGATCCACGTAAAAGCCTGAAGATCTTCTGCCGTATATCTCTTTTGCCTGGAAAAACAGCCTTTCTGATAGGAGTTAGGAACTGTTTTTTCCATCCGGGCAGAAAAGTGTCTGGGATGTGTTTCATACAAGTCTGATCTCTCCTTTCTGGAGATTGGATGGATAGGTAAAAAGGTCGGAGGATCACTGTTGGGATAGATCTTCTAATCTATTGTGCTACAGGGTTGGCAAGACTTTGCCACCAAAATGACAAAACTTTGCCAGCCCTGTGGTAAATTAGTGGTAAGGCGATGGCAGTATGGAGCGCGACTCTTGGACAGTTGGGGTCTGTCCCGGTAATCTGACAACAGTTTATTTACTGTTTGTAATACAGCCGATGCGGTAGAATACACGGTATATGGAAGGAAAAGCCTTCCGTGTTTGTGCAAGGATCTCCACTATCCATCCGATGCGAATCAGGTGAATATATAATAAAAACCGCAATCACAGCACTTGCTGAGATTGCGGCAGATCTGTCGGAATGAGGCGACTCGAACGCCCGACCCCTACGTCCCGAACGTAGTGCGCTACCAACTGCGCTACATTCCGATCATTGCGGTTGCAAAGATACAGTGAATTTTATTTTCAGCAAATATTTTTGCTAAATATTCTGTTTTTTCTGCCATCTGTTGCGGTATTAAAAAATATACTTATCTTTGCAACTGCAAAACAAAATGATTGGTGCCATAGCTCAGTTGGTAGAGCAAAGGACTGAAAATCCTTGTGTCCCCGGTTCGATTCCTGGTGGCACCACTTTTTAAGAAAACCGAACAATCCAAATCCTCTGATTTCAAAGAAGTCAGGGGATTTTTCTTTTCTTTAAAGATGAAAAGAACTGCGATTCCATCTCTTTTCCATGGAATAAATCGTGAAACCTTTTCAAAAAACGAGCAGATGCCATAAACAAGATATGCTAATATGGATTATCAATCTTATGCGTTCCATAAATACCGAGTAATTATCCTGTTTTTCCATAACTTTTCATTTAGAAACAGAACCTATAGATCAGACACTTTCCTATAGATTAAAATAGGTTAAATATTCACGATTCCTCTTTTTTATCAACAAAAATTACTTAGTTTGCAGGAGTTAACAATTTTGTTAAACCAAACGGATAAATTAATTGTTATTTGATAAAACGCAAACCAACTATGGCTGTAAAAGAATCAAATACCGAACAGATCCTATTAGAAGCTGCTGAAACAGAGTTTCTTGAAAAAGGCTATGGCAAAGCCAGAACCACCGAAATAGCCAAGAGAGCCGGAGTCAACCATGCCATGCTCCACTACTATTTTCGTACCAAAGAACACTTGTTTGAAACGGTGTTCCGCAAAAAGCCTCTCTTATGTCAGAAGTTATGTTCTTCTCATTGAGGCAGGATCTGCCCTTTCTTGAAAAAATAAAAAAAGGAGTAGAAGACCACTTCGACTTCATTGCGGCCAATTCCAGACTGCCCAATTTCATGTTCAGTGAAGTCCTGTATGACGAAAAACTAAAATCCCTGTTGATCGATGTCCTCAGAGAAAAAGTAAAATCTATACTGCATGAGTTGAAAGCAGAAATAGACAAAGAAGTAAAAAGGTACGATACGGCCTGTAAATCCTTATGACCTGTTATATACGATCATTTCCCTCAATATATTTGCCTTTATGGGTGCCCCGGCAATTACCGGGATTCTCAATCTGGGAGAAGAAGAGTATAAGCTCTTTTTGCAACACCGAAAGCAGGTAAATGTAGAAACTATTTTAAACCAATTACGTTTATAATTTTTTTGCCTGTATATGAATAATAATGTTAAATGTTTTCGTACTGTCTAACAGATAAAAAATATTCCAATACGATCAGATTATGAGAAATCGTTTCCTTTTAGCAAGCCTCTTGCTTCTCATATTCCATGCGGCCTATGCCCAGTTAAGCATAGAAGAATGTTATGAGAAAGCCGAAACTAACTATCCACTCATCAGGCAATACGGTCTGATAGAAAGATCCAGAGACTACAATCTCTCCAACGCGTCGAAAGGCTATCTGCCCCAATTTCAGTTTTCCGCCAAAGCTACTTATCAGTCTGAAGTGACACAGCTACCCTTCAGCACAGAGGAGTTTTCGGCTATTCTTCCCGGAGTGACTATTCCCAATGTGGACAAAGACCAATACAGTGCCACGTTGGACCTCAACCAGAATATCTGGGACGGGGGTACGATAAAAGCCCAGAAAGAGAGCATCCGGACGCAGGCGGAAGTAGATATGAGAAACCTGGAAGTAACTCTGTACTCCGTCCGTGACCGGGTAAATCAGGTCTTTTTCGGAATCCTACTCCAGGATGAAATGCTCAAACAGAATACACTTTATCAGGAAGAACTGCAACGGAACTACCAGCAGGTCTCTGCCTATATGGAAAACGGATTGGCCAATCAGGCTGACCTGGATGCGGTAGAAGTAGAGCAGGTCCAGGCTGTCCAGAACCGGGTCACACTGGTTTATAATAAAAAGACTTATATGGAAATGCTTTCCGCCCTGATCGGTGAAAAGGTGGACGAAAGTACCCGGTTGATCAGGCCCGATGTAGATCCTCGCTATCCGCTGACTATCCACAGACCGGAACTCCTGCTCTATCAGGCACAGATGGACAACGCAGAGGCACGCAGGAAAGAGATCCGCGCAGGGGTTATGCCCAAGTTGGGAATCTTTGTCACCGGAGGGTACGGCAAGCCCGGACTGAATATGTTCGAAAACAAGTTCTCGGGATATTATATTGCCGGCGCCTCTCTGAACTGGAACATCAGTAATTTCTATACCAGAAAGAACAGCCTCTCTACCATCGAACTTAACAAAGAAATGATACAGAGCCAGATGGATACCTTCTTGTTCAACACCAATCTCGATGTCACCCAGAACAATAATCAAATACAACAATACAGAGAAATGATCAAAAGTGATGACGATATCATCCGGTTGTGCCGATCTGTGAAAAACTCGGCGGAAGCCAAAGTCAGCAACGGAACCCTCTCTGTGCTCGATCTCATGAAGGAGGTAAATGCCGAACAGACTGCCATTCAGGATAAGATCCTGCATGAGATACAGCTGATACAAGCAGTCTATAACCTGAAATATATTACAAACGATTAAGAAATAACCATATGAAAGCATTTAAGTATCTGATAGTAATACTGTGTGTATGTAGCCTGTCTGCCTGCCATAAAAAAGGGTTGCAGTATGATGCTTCGGGCGTGTTTGAAACCACAGAGATCATCGTATCGGCACAAGAAAGCGGAGAGATCCTGCAATTCCAGATCCTCGAAGGTGACCTGCTCGAAGCCAATCAGCAGGTCGGACTGATAGACACGACACAGCTCTACTTGAGAAAAAAGCAATTGCAGGCGAGTATGGGTAGTGTAGAGAACAAGAAAACCACACCCTCTACCCAGATCGCCTCCCTGCGGCAACAAATTGAGACCCAGCGTGTCGAACAACGCCGTTATGAGAACCTCATTGCGCTGAATGCTGCCAACCAGAAACAGCTGGACGACATCAACGCCCAGATCAGATTACTGGAAAAAGAGCTGGAGGCACAAGATGAAACTATCCGCAACACCAATAGCAGCCTTACTGACGAAAGCCTTTCGCTGAAAGCTCAGATAGACCAGCTGGAAGATCAGATCAGCAAGTCGGTCATCGTTGCCCCTTCGCAGGGAACGGTTCTGGCCAAATATGCCGAACCGGGAGAACTCGCCTCACCGGGCAAGGCGCTCCTCAAACTGGCCGATCTGGAAACCATGTATCTCAGAGCCTACATCACTGCCAGTCAGCTTACTTCCCTGAAAATCGGGCAGACCGTACAGGTATATGCCGACATGGGCGAATCCGGCAGAAAAGAATATACAGGACGTATTTCGTGGATATCCGATAAAGCGGAATTTACTCCCAAGACCATCCAGACCCGTGACGAAAGAGCCAATCTGGTATACGCTGTTAAGATAGAAGTACAGAACGATGGGTATATCAAGAAAGGAATGTACGGAGAGGTTAGCTTCTGACTTTACCCCCCAATTATAAACCCCAAATACACGCGGAAATAATGAGCGCGGTCTCAGCAGAACATATAAACAAGAAGTACGGTCAGATCACTGCGTTGAAAGACATCAGCTTTGAAACGCAGAAAGGAGAGATCTTTGGCATCATCGGTCCTGACGGAGCCGGCAAAACCACCTTGTTCCGTATATTGACTACACTGCTGCTGGCAGACAGTGGCAAAGCAACTGTAGACGGGAACGATGTTGTACAGGATTACAAAGAGATCAGACAAAAGATCGGGTATATGCCCGGTAGGTTCTCTCTGTACCAGGACCTGACGGTAGAAGAGAACCTGACCTTCTTTGCTACCATCTTCAACACCACCATTCAGGAGAACTATGCTCTTATCAAGGATATATACCAGCAGATCGAACCTTTCAAAGACCGGAGAGCCGGAAAACTTTCCGGAGGGATGAAGCAAAAACTCGCCCTGTGTTGTGCGTTGATACACAAGCCTACCGTGCTGTTTCTCGACGAACCTACCACCGGAGTCGACCCCGTCTCCCGGAAAGAGTTCTGGGAAATGCTTAAAAAACTGAAAGAGCAAAATATTTCCATATTGGTATCTACCCCTTACATGGACGAGGCCTCTCTCTGCGACCGGATCGCATTTATTCAGGAAGGGGAATTCCTGGAGATCAATACGCCTGCCGGCATCATTTCTGAATTTGGCGAAAAATTATGGGCGGTAGAAGGAGACGATATGTATAAATTATTGCTGGATCTGCGGAGCAATCCCCACATCAGGAGCAGTTACACATTCGGCGAGTACCACCACATCACAGTGGATGACACCCTGACGATGGAAGCTCTGAAAGAATATTTAACCCGGAAGGGCAATACTCAGGTTCAGATACGCGAAATACAGCCTACTGTTGAGGATTGCTTCATGAAAATAACCGAAAGAAAACAAAATGGATGAGATCATTATCAGTGCCAAAGACCTGACCAAGAAATTCGGCAACTTCACCGCAGTCGACAGCATCAGTTTTGAAGTTGGCAAAGGAGAGATCTTCGGTTTTCTGGGAGCCAACGGAGCCGGCAAAACCACAGCCATGCGTATGCTCTGCGGGCTGAGCCTGCCCACTTCAGGCAGTGGTACAGTAGCTGGGTTTGATATTTCCCGGGAACAGGAAAAGATAAAGGCCAATATCGGCTATATGAGCCAGAAATTCTCCCTGTATGAAAACCTGAAAGTATGGGAGAACATACGGCTGTTCGGTGGCATATACGGCATGAAGGAGGAAGAAATAGCAAAGAAGACCGATGAAATCCTTTCGCATCTGGGATTTTCCGCAGAGAAAAATACCCTTGTCCGTGACCTGCCGCTGGGCTGGAAACAGAAACTGGCTTTCTCCGTATCTATCTTCCATTCGCCCCAGATTGTTTTTCTGGACGAACCTACCGGAGGAGTAGACCCCAGTGCCCGCAGGCAATTCTGGGAAATGATATACGAAGCTGTCCACGACGGCATCACCGTCTTTGTCACTACCCATTACATGGATGAAGCCGAGTATTGCGACCGTGTCTCTATCATGGTAGACGGCAGAATAGAGGGATTGGATACCCCCAGAAACCTGAAAGAAAAAACCCATTCACAGACCATGGATGAAGTCTTTCAGAAATTTGCCAGAAAAGCAACCCGTAATTCAGATTAGAAATGAAGCAATTTATAGCGTTTGTAAGAAAAGAATTCTACCATATATTCAGGGATGCGCGGACCATGCTTATACTGCTTGGAATGCCCATCGTCCAGATCGTTCTCTTTGGATTTGCCATTACCACCGAAGTAAAGAATAGCCGTATAGCCGTATACGACTGGTCTAAAGATCCTGTCACCCAGCAGATCATCCAGAGACTGGATGCGAACGAATACTTCACCGTTGTGGCGGATCTGGACAGTCCCGACCAGATCGATAAGGTCATGCAGAAGGGGGAGGCCAGTATGGTGGTGGTTTTTGACAATGACTTTCAGAACGATATGCTGCACACCGGAGAAGCGGCTGTGCAACTTATCGTAGATGCCACTGACCCTAATCAGGCCACTACCATATCCAACTATGCCACAAGCATTATTACGCAGTATGCGCAGGAAGTCTCGGTCGGGTCCGGGTATAGTGACGCGTTCCGTATCAATGTAGACAGCAGGATGCTCTACAACCCTCAGATGGAAGGAGCCTACAACTTTGTTCCGGGAGTCATGGGACTGATCCTGATGCTGATCTGTGCCATGATGACCTCTATTGCCATTGTCCGGGAAAAAGAGAGAGGAAGCATGGAAGTACTGCTGGTATCCCCGATGAAACCCATATTTATTATTATCGCCAAGGCAGTACCCTACTTCACACTCTCTGTCGTGAACCTCATAACCATCCTTCTGTTGTCTGTATTCCTGTTGAAAGTCCCCATAGCCGGAAGTCTGTTTTTAATCATCTCTGCTTCCCTGCTGTTCATTCTGGTAGCCCTGCTGCTGGGACTTCTGATCTCCAATGTGGTGCAGACACAGGTAGCGGCCATGCTGGCCTCAGGTATGGCGCTTATGATGCCCACCATGCTGCTCTCAGGCATGATGTTCCCCATAGAAAGTATGCCTGCTATCCTGCAGTGGATATCCAGTATCATACCTGCCCGCTGGTACATAGAGATGATCCGGAAACTGATGATACAGGGAGTGGATGGTATCTATGTGATCAAAGAGTTTCTGATCTTAGCCCTTATGGCATTCGTATTGCTGGCAGTGAGTTTGAAGACATTCAAAAAGAGGTTGCAATAAAATATACATAGTATGGTACTAAAATTTCTTTTGGAAAAAGAGTTCAAACAGATATTCCGGGATCCCTTTGTACCCCGGCTCATCCTTTTCATGCCTGTCATGATGCTGATAGTCATGCCATGGGCAGCCAATCAGGAGATAAAGAACATCCGGCTCTCTGTGGTAGATCACGATCACAGCAGCTATTCCGTACGGCTGATAAACAAAGTCATCGCTTCCGGTTATTTCCTGCTCGAAGATGTATCAGCCTCTAACGACGAAGCCCTCCGGAGCATCGAATCGGGTAAAGCCGATATTATTCTGGAAATTCAGCCGGAATTTGAGAAAGACCTGATCAAGTCCCGGGTAGCCAATGTTATGATCTCCGCCAATGCCGTCAATGGTACCAAGGGCGGATTAGGTTCAGGCTACCTCTCTGCAATCATGAACGATTTTGCCACCGACCTGACCACCGAATGGGGGCTGAATGCCGGACAGGGTGTCACCTCTGCCATACAGATCGTGCCTCATAACAGATACAACATCTACATGGACTATAAAGTCTTTATGGTACCCGCTTTAGTGGTGATGCTTCTGACCATGATAGCGGGCTTCCTGCCTGCTCTGAATATTGTCGGAGAGAAAGAGGCAGGCACCATTGAGCAGATGAACGTAACCCCGGTCAAGAGACTCACCTTCATTATAGGCAAACTCATTCCTTACTGGGTAATCGGTTTTGGGATACTTACCATCTGTTTCATACTGGCCGCCCTTATCTACGGACTTACCCCGGCGGGCAACTTACTTACTATTTATCTCTACGCCAGCATATACATACTCGTTGTTTCGGGGCTGGGGCTGGTCATTTCCAACTATTCCGATACCATGCAGCAGGCCATGTTCGTGATGTTCTTCTTTATGCTGATCCTCATCCTGCTCAGCGGATTGTTTACCCCTGTCAGCAGTATGCCTGACTGGGCACAATGGATCGCCAAGGTCAATCCGCTAAGCTACTTTATCCAGGTCATGCGTTCCGTTTATCTGAAAGGAAGCGGTATCATGGAACTGCTTCCCCAACTGTTTGCCTTATGCGGGTTTGCGCTGGTGTTTAATGTGTGGGCTATCTTTAGTTACAGAAAAAGCAGTTAACAATACCCTATATCTGCTGATTGAATTTTTATATAACTATAAACAAAGGAACGATGAAAGTAGAATTAATTGCAACGATCACAGCCAACGGCCAGCTATTGCTTACCGAAAACAGGGCTCAGGTCAGTGCGCCCCCTCAGGTCATGGGCGTTTTTGTACAGAAAGCGCGGGAAGCCGGGAACATCGTGATAGGACATGCTACCTATAACATGATCATGCAGGCACCCGAAATGAAGCAGGCTTTCGCCGGCATCGAAAAGGTAGTCCTTACTCATAAAGCCGCAGAAACACCGGACTACAAAGCTGTTTCTTCTCCCGGTGAGGCTGTCAGGTATCTGAAAGGGAAAGGATATCATTCCCTGATCCTGGCAGGCGGCAAAGAGACCTATAACGCTTTTCTGAATGAAGACCTCGTTACGGATATGTACCTGAGCATTGTTCCTGTCATTGTCGGAAATGGCGGCATTCTGGCCACTGAGGGAAGTAAAACAGTGGAGTTCAGACTTTCCGGACAGCAAACGGTCGCGGAAGGTATCCTTCAACTGCATTTTTCCCGGTAATTACCGTGGAAATAATCATAGGGTGGGCGGTTCTCCCGGGGGAACAGCCCATTCTTTTTATACACGTTCTGATCCCATTTCCTTTTTATTTATCCGTTGCTTTTTATCCCTCCTTTTTGCCAGCTGTTTCCTCAGAAGATGGTATCCTTATTAGTGTAAACTTCGCTCCGGACAGTTCCTCAGACAGAGCGCTCCTTCTCAGGAAGAGGAGCTCCATTCTTTCCGTATCCATTTTGTACTGCCGGGAGAAATAGTTCCCGGATAGCGTTTCGGATATACCTGTATACGGTACAGGTTTTCTATAATATGCCCCGTAATCCTCCTGTTACAGCTAAAGGACGGATCAGGCAGCATACCGAGGTATCGGTTACTTACTGTCTTTATGTGGCTTTTGCTCAGGATGATCTTTCTGTAATTAGCTCCGGGATAAGTCATCCGATTGCTGAGATACAGGGAACCTGTTTTCCCGGATCTCTGCCTGAAAAACTTTCCACTTTATCCTCTTCTGTGACAGCAGAGCCGGGTTTATCTCTTTTTTATTCCCTGTATACAAGTTCGTTTCCTATCAATTAGGTCGAAAAAAAGACATTTCGCACCTTGTTGATAGAGAATAAACATTTTATGAGAGAAATTCAACCTTACCCTCAGATATAAAAGTGAACTTGCGCTATCAATTAAACCTTTGGCGATCTGAAGGGCTGCACCGGAACGCACCCCCGACCCTTAAACAAAACACTTAACACAATAAGGTACAGACTATCAGATCGCGCAAAGGGATGTGCCTAATAAACCGACTGATCCTGCTATGTCATCCGATTTTTAATTTACTATATATGAAAACACTCCCCTTACTTCTGATCTTTCTTTTCCTTACAACGTGTACAGTCCGGAATCCCGGAACGGGACAGCCGACTTCCATAAGACCTTTTGTTACAGACGGGATCCTGCTCCGGACTATGGGTGAGATCCTTGTGTCTGATCGTATTTCCCGTAGTGAGCCTATGCCGGCCGGAAAGAATCCGGAGACCTGCGGCATACCGGCTGCGAGTGTCTGAACTCAGGGATACGACACGTAACCAAGAAGATCTGATAGCATATCTATGATCTGAATACTATACAGTTGTTCACTTATTCATTTTAATTATGGCAATGACGAAAAACAAACGAGACTGGTTTTTTCTGGGTATATGGGTATTCTTGTGCCTGATACCGGAAATAACTGTCGCGCAGAACCTCCACGTAGAAGGTTCTGTCGCCGATGAATCCAATGAGACCCTCATTGGCGTATCCGTACGGATAAAGGACACCGATACAGGAACCATTACGAATTACGAAGGACGTTACAGCCTGCAGAATGTTCCTCAGGGTAGTGTACTTGTCTTTTCCTATATCGGATATCGGAACAAAGAGGTTCAGGTCACCGGCAGGATGCTGAATGTGATCCTGGAACCTGATAATCAGCAACTCGATGAGGTGGTTGTGATCGGTTACGGACAACAGAAAAAGGTGACCATCACCGGAGCAGTATCCAATATAGGAGGCAAAGAACTGTTGAAGTCTCCCGCGGCCTCCTTAGGTAATTCCCTGGCGGGGAAACTGCCCGGTCTGCAATCCGTTCAGTATTCCGGGATACCGGGAGGAGACGATCCCGTGATCCGTGTGCGGGGTATCGGTTCTCTGAACAGTGCCGAGCCACTGGTATTGGTAGACGGAGTGGAGCGTCCCTTCAGCCAGCTGGATCCCCATGAAGTGGCCGACATCAGTATCCTCAAAGATGCTTCCGCTACCGCTGTGTTCGGTGTACGGGGGGCCAACGGGGTGATCCTGGTGACTACCAGACGTGGGGAGAGTGGTAAACCGTCGGTTTCCTTCAGCGCGCAGGGAGGTATCCAGCAGATCACCCGATTCCTCACACCGGCCAATTCCTACGAATATGCCACGGCTTACAACACCGCGCAAATGATGGATGGAGTGGCTAAAGAGAATTGGAAATACAGCGACGAGGCCATCCAGCACTTCAGGGATAGAGATATGCTGATGGTTTATCCCGATACCAACTGGTTTGATTACCTGATGAAAAACCACGCGTGGCAAAGCCAGTATAACGTGAATATATCGGGCGGAAGCGACAAGGCCAGATACTTTGTTTCAGTAGGGATGCTGGACCAGGACGGACTGTTCAAGACTTTCGGCCAGGGTTCGGAGGCCAATTTCAAATACCGCAGGTACAACTACCGCGCCAACATGGACCTGACCTTATCCAGACTCAGTCAGTTGTCGGTCAATGTCGGCGGACGTCTGGAAACCCGTAACAGCATTGGCGGAGGCGAAGGCGGATCAGGTAGCGGCGGTCAGGGTGGACTGTTTGCCAACGAAGGTCTGCTCAACAGCGGTATGCCGATGTCGGGATATGGGCTTGACTCCGAGGGACGCCGTATCGTGGCCGATCGTAACCTGGTGGGTGACTATACGGTCGACGCGCTGGGACGCCTGTATCAACTGGGTTATACGAAACAAAGCAAGAATACGGTGAACCTGGACCTGCAATACCAGTTGAAACTTGATTTTATTACCAAAGGACTGGACTTCAAAGTAAAAGGCTCGTACAACGCAAGCTACACAGCCGAAAAGAACCGGGAGCATGGATACGGGTCCGGAATTAAATACAGAGCTACCCTGGCTCCGGGAGAATTTGAAGAAGACGGATCGCCTAAGATCGTATTGGTGAAAGAAGGTGATTCCTGGCCGTTGCCTTACGGCGAATCCAAATGGGGCGACCGGAACTGGTATGCCGAAGCCAGCTTCAACTACGCGCGTAAATTCGGGAATCACAATGTAGGAGCCTTAGTGCTTTACAATCAATCCAAGAGATACTATCCGTGGGATTCGCAAGGATTATATACCTCCATACCTTCGGGATATGTGGGAACCGTAGGACGTATTACTTACGACTATGCCACCCGTTATCTGGTAGATGTGAACATGGGATACAACGGCTCTGAGAATTTTGCCAAGGGCAGGCGCTACGGCTTCTTTCCCTCTGCTTCCATCGGATGGATCCCTTCTTCCGAAGCGTTCTGGGAACCTGTCAGCACCCTTATCCCTTACCTGAAACTCCGCGTTTCGGTGGGTAGGGTCGGGAACGACAATACCAACAACCTGCGTTTTCTGTATCTGCCGGGAAGCTATGAATATTTCCAGGGGGGTAACGGCGGAGGATACATCGCAAACAGAACGGCAAATTTCGGGACCGACAACAACTCCTGGATGCCGGGTGCCCGCGAGGCTTCGGCAGGGAATCCTTTTGTAACGTGGGAAACAGCTACGAAACAGAACTACGGGGTCGATCTGAAACTGATCAACAGCAAGCTGAGTTTCAGTGCCGATTTTTTCTTTGAAGACCGGAAGAACATCCTGGTTTCCAACAAAACCTCCCTGGCTGCCATCACCGGTATGAGTGCAAGTTCTGTGAACTTCGGACGCGTAAAGAACCGGGGATATGAACTCACCCTGAGGTGGGACGACCGGATCGGCCATGTCAGCTATTCCATCGTGCCGGGACTTTCGTTTGCCCGCAATAAAGTCATCGAAATGGCTGAGGTGAAACAGGATTATGACTACCTGTACCGTACGGGACTCCCGGTAGGTCAACTTTTCGGTCGCGAATTCTTCGAACTCTACGAACCGGGAAAGACAGAAGAACGCTACCTGGCCAGATACGGGACGGAAATGCCCGATCAGGGAGTCGTCATACAGGCTGGTGACTGTGTATATGTAGATCTGAACGGAGACGGAAAAATAGATGCAAACGATCAGCACGCGATCGGATTTACCGATATTCCCGAATATACCGGCTCGATCAATTTTAGTTTAAGCTACAAAAAGATAGACTTCTCTATGACGTGGATCGGCGCAACAAATGTAGACCGGCAGTTGGGGGCATACTATCGCCCGGCATTTGGTACGGGCAATACGTCGATGCTGAATAAATGGATCTATGACAACAGCTGGACGGAGGAGACAGCATCCACGGCCCGCCTTCCACGTCTTACCTTTGTCAATACCAATCACAACATAGAATTGTCGCGGGTATGGATGGTAGACGCTTCGTATGTGCGTCTGAAGAATGCGGAAATAGGATACACCTTCACTATCCCCGGTGTTCCGCAGATCAGCAACATCCGTATCTATGCTTCGGGATACAACCTGTTGACCTTTTCGAAATTCAAAGCCAATGACCCCGAAAGCCGGGGCGGTGAGTGGGGTGAATTTATCAAATACCCGATGACACGTGTGTACAATTTTGGAATAAACGTAAATTTTTAATCCATCCGAACCATGAAAACAATACATACAATAAAAAGAGTGCTGAAGCATGCTGTAGCAGGGAGCCTGGGCCTGATGACAGGTGTTTGTTCGTTCTTCTCCTGCGTCGATGAGATCAATTTCGGTGATAAATTCCTGGAGAAACCGCCCAGTGTAGATGTGAACATCGACTCCATATTCTCGAAAGGAGAAAATGCGAAAGCGTTTTTGTGGCACATGTACGGCAGCCTCAATAGTCCATTTACCTACAACGCGATGATAGGCTACAATCCGCTTGAAGCGTTGACAGACATCACCCACAGCTACAACGACTGGGGACAGGTGAATTACAATTATTATCCGGGTACGCTGACCGAGGCCAACCAGGAAGGATGGGAGCCTACCGATAAATTCCCGTTTGCCGGTACCAGTGGTGGTGATAACCGGGTAGGTATCTGGGGGACGATCCGTAAGGGATGGATCTTTGTAGAGAACATAGACCGCGTGCCCGATCTGAGCGATACGGAAAAAAGCCAGCTTCGGGGCGAAGCCTATATCATCATGGCTACCCGCTATTTCGACGCTTTCAGGAACTTCGGCGGGTTGCCGCTGGTAGACCATGTGTATGAGACAGGAGAAGAAGTGGAAGGCGGACGGGCTACGGCAGAAGAAACCGTCGTGTTTATTGACGACTTATTGCAACGTGCCATAGACGAACCCGGCTTGCCCTGGAGAGTACAGGACCAGGAAACCTACGCCGGCCGCCTGATCAAAGCGGGTGCGGTAGCCTTGAGAGCCAAACTCTATCTGTTTGCTGCTTCGCCCTTGTTCAATGACGACCAGCCTTACCGCGCATACACCAAAAGCGAGGAAGGACAAGACCCTCTCCACGTGTGGTTTGGCGGAAAGAAAAATGAATACTGGACCAGATGCAGGCAGGCCTGTGAAGATTTCTTCACACAGAACAGTCAGAACGGAAATTATTTCCAGCTCATACAACCTACCTCACAGGATGAGGCTGGCTATACGGCCGCTTACCGGGCTGCCTACTGGTTCCGCGGCAACAGCGAGAAGATCATTGAAGTCCACTCTACCTACGATGGTGAAGAATGGGGAGCTTCAGGAGACGCGCGTGGACAGGCCCATTTCGGAGGGGCGAATCCGACACTGGAATTTATGGAAATGTTCCCGATGGCCGACGGCAGGAATTACCCGTACAAGGATATTTACGGAACAAACAATCCGGACAATGTGGACCTCTTTGTCGACCGCGATCCGCGGCTTTACGAGACCCTGGTGGTGACCCGCCAGAATCTCCAGCAACAATACCAGGAGGGCCTGACCAGTATACAGTTGTGGAAGGGTGGGAACATCGAACACGCCGGTTTCAACTGGGAATATAACTACCGGTTCCCGACGGGCATGGGGATGTACAAATGGGTACTGGATTTCGGATGGCACTATCCAAGATGTTACGCATACCTGCGCATGGCAGACATGCACCTGATCTATGCCGAAGCACTTGCAGAGACCGGTAGTCTGCAACTGGCCTGTGATGAGGTGAATAAGGTACGCGCCCGGGTAGGCCTGGGCAAAATCGAAGAAATGAACCGGGAATTGAATCTTACGACCAACAAGGACAATCTCATAGAAGAGATCATGCGCGAACGCGCCTGTGAATTGGGGTATGAAGACGAACGGCTGTACGACATTATTCGTCGGAAAATGATAGATAAGTTTACCTCTCCGCTACACGAACTGCACACATGGAGAAAAACGGCAGACGGACAAAAGGACGAAAGAGACGATACACGGTTACAAGCCGGTGAGGCGTGGCCCGATTTTATCTACGAGAAACAACAGATCACTTTTGGCTCACGCAGGTGGTGGACCCCGGGCGGATGGGACAATAAATGGCTGCTTTCGCCACTGCCGCGCTCCGAGATAAATAAAGGATACGGCCTGACCCAGAATGCGGGTTGGTAATGGAAAGGGTAATATTGTCGGACTTATAATTAAAAAGTATGAAAAACAGTCACATAAAAAAATAGGTTTACTTGTGTCCTTTGTTGCCGTCATGTCGGCACAGGCACAGGTAACGCTCCATGACAAGGCTTTGCAGAAAATAGATCTGGGTTTTGGGGTGGAACAGAGCGAATTCCTTTCGACCGTCGCGGCGACCACGATCTCGGGAGAAGAACTGCAACAAACATCTGCCATCAGTCTGGCCGATGCGCTTTATGGAAAGTTATTGGGATTGAATGTGTTCCAGAACGGCGGTTTTGTCGGAGACGAAGACAGAGGAGCTACATTGAATATCCGGGGGTACCAGACCTGGTCGGAAAAAGAGATCCTCATTCTGGTAGATGGATATGAAAGGCCGATCGACCGCCTGACGGTGGAAGAAGTGGAAAGCGTCACTGTATTGAAAGACGCGGCGGCAGTAGCTCTGCTGGGGCATGAGGCGATCAACGGTGCTATCTTAGTGAAAACCAAAAGAGGGCATTTGGGTAAAACACAGATCAAAGTAGGATACAGTCATAAATTCACCTTTGATCCGGAATTTGCTGACATGCTGAACGGATACGAATATGCGTCGGCATTGAACAAGGCTCGTGTCAACGACGGATTATCGTCTGCATATACAGACCATGAACTGGATCTGTTTAGATTGGGTGCCGATCCTTATTTCTATCCGGATGTGAACTGGAAAGACAAAGCCTTCAAGAACAGAGGATCGGAAGACCGGGTCAACTTGTCGGTCTTCGGTGGGAACGACAAAGTGCGCTATTATACCATGATGGACTACACAGGGAGCAGAGGATTGTTGAAAGATACCAAACAGAAAGATTATGATTCACAGCTGAAGTATTCCAAAGCCAATATCCGTTCGAATGTGGATTTCTCCTTATCCTCTACTACAAACATGTCGGTGAATGTATTGGGTATCTTCATGGAAACCAGCCAGCCCAATGATGTAGATGCGAACGGTGCCGCCTGGTATGTGTACAAAATCCCGGCCAGCGCGTTTCCGTATCAAACGATGAATGGAGTTTGGGGTGGTAACGAAGCCTATGGCGATGCCAACGTCGCGGCAAAGATCCAGGCTTCCGGATTTATGAAAACCCACCAGCGTCAGTTGTGGGCCGATGCCAGACTGGATCAGGACTTGAGTTTCTGGGTAAAAGGACTGAGTGCTTTTGTGAGCGCGGGCTATGACAATGCTTCCATTACCTACGAACACCGCAACCAGGGACATCAATACGGGTACGAGTACTATACCGGTGCTATCGGTGACAAAAGTAATGTGCAGGAAGTGATCCTGGGTAACAAGGAGGATAAACTGCAATTCAATCATTATGTACAGAAACAATGGAGGATCGCGAACAGTGCCGTAGGGCTGCGGTACCATACGTCATTCCGGGAAGACGACAATTTCGCGGCTTCACTGATTTATAGCACCAAAGGAGAAATCCGGGACAACCAGGGAAATACCTTCTACCGGGCCAACTGGATGGGAGCTTTCCATTATGACTTTCAGAACAAATACGTAGCCGATCTGGTACTGGCTGCCAACGGTTCCAACCGGAGCTACCCGGCCAAATGGGCGTTTTCACCCACCTTGTCACTGGCCTACATCTTTGCGGATAATCCCGGTTCCGGACTCCTGACCTATGGAAAGGTGAGAGCGTCGGCAGGTATCCAGCACACCGACTACGTGCCCGCGGCCGGTATATGGCTTTCTGCCTGGGACGGCTCCAACGGATATTTCATCTATGGAAATCAATACAGTACGGGTACGGGGGCCTTCCTGCGTTCTTTCCCCACCACTGACTTCTCACAGGAGAAAGCCACCAAGTTCAATCTGGGTACGGATCTCCGTTTGTGGAACGCGTTAGATCTCACTGCCGACCTGTTTTACCAGCAAAGAAGCCACATCATGCTCGATGCTACGCTGGAGAATTCTTATGTAGTCGGTATACAGTCGGCCTATAACGATGTAGGTGAGGTAGACAGTTACGGTTTCGAATGGGGCGCGAAATTCGCCAGGAAACTGGGCCGGGATCTCTGGCTGAACGCATCCGGTATGCTGACCTGGAGCAGGAACAAGGTTACCCGATACATCGGAGAACCTCCCTATCCCAATGTCGACCCTGTAGGCAAGCGCGTAAACGAGGCCTGGGGACTGGAAGCGATCGGCTTCTATAAAGATCAGGCCGATATTGACAATAGCTACCGACAGGAGTTCTCTACCGTAAGTCCGGGCGATGTGAAATACAAAGATCAGAACGGAGACGAAGTGATCAATCAGTTCGATTACACCAGCCTGGGCTACGGAATGGATCTTCCCGAGCCGAACTATGCCTTCGGTGTGGGACTGGAATACAAAGGGTTTGGTTTCAACGCCTTGTTCCAGGGAGCTGGCAATTATATGAAGAACCTGCGTCAGGTAACCGGGGTATGGAATGTACTTGCAGACAATAATAACCTTTCCAGAGAGTATTACACCCATTCGTGGGATGTGGCGGGAGATGCCGCTCGCTATCCGCGTTTGTCCTCACAAAGTGTGTCCAACAACGAACAGGAAAGTACGATCTGGCTGAAAAAGATCCACTTCCTGAAGCTACGTAATTGCGAACTATACTACAAGTTACCTGAACGGTGGACTCAGAAGATGCACATGGCGGGAGTGAAAGTATTCCTTCAGGGACAAAATCTGCTGTTATTTGATAATGTGGCGTCCATGGATGCGGAAGTCCTCTCCACTGCCTATCCGGTATTGAAATCGGTAAATGTAGGTTTGTCTTTAACATTCTAATCTGTAAAGAAAAAGATATGAACAGAAAAAATTATATACGGATCGCGTTGATGGGGATGCTCTTCACCGGATGTGTCGATCTGAGCTACAACGAAATAAGTACCCGCGATGAAGAATGGACGTACAACAGTCCGATAAACGGTGTCAAAAATCTGGTATTCGATGTGTATGGACAGATGTTCAACGAATTCAAGTATAACTACAACGGAGCCATCAAGGCCAGTGCCACGGATGAAGCGGACTTCGCGGTTTCGCTGTCCGATATACATAAGTATTATAACGGAGGCTGGACACCGGCCTATCCGTTTGCAAATACCTGGGAGGTATCTTACCGGGCGATCGCTGAGGTGCACCTCTACCTGGAGAAGATCGA
>Ga0192241_10386_pt1 | contig 22475 bp, 15 predicted proteins | sample Koala_Koa27_I3_FD_131239 | JGI IMG/M metagenome (GOLD analysis project Ga0192241, IMG submission 131239) | Enriched cells from koala feces incubated with labeled cellulose particles, San Francisco Zoo, California, United States - Koala_Koa2-7_I3 ... | reverse complement strand
AATGTGGCGATATGCTGGATCTCCATAACTATCCGCAGCCTCATCTTGATTTCTATGATGCACAACGCGCTACTGTGCTGGGCGAATATGGCGGCATCGGCATGGCAGTAAAGGATCATCTTTGGACACCGGAAAAGAACTGGGGATATGTGAAATTCAATACTCCCAAAGAGGTGACCGATGAATATGTGAAGTATACCGATATTCTTTTGAAATTGGTGAAGAAAGGATTCTCTGCGGCTGTCTATACACAGATAACGGATGTGGAAGAAGAAGTGAACGGATTAATCACTTACGACCGTAAACTGATAAAAGTGGACGAAAAGAGGGTGAAAGAGATTAATGAAGCAATCTGTAACTCATTAGGCGAGTAGTTTTTAATACAAGGAAAAAGATGAAAAAGGTTTTAGCAATCATGGCCTCCATTTGCTTGATGGGAAGCGTTGAGGCTGCTGATTTATTCAAGGCGAGCAAAGATATTGCACTCAGGGCACCTTCGGTTCCATTAATCACATCAGATACTTATTTCTCCATCTGGTCGCCCTACAACCAGTTGACAGAGGGAAATACCGAACACTGGACGGCAGCCGAACATCCTTTGCTGGGAGCAGTACGTGTAGACGGCAAGGTATTCCGCTTCATGGGAAAAGATAAATTGAGCTTGGAGTCGCTTGTCCCCATGACGGACGATAGTGCATGGGAAGCTCAATATACATTTGATGCTCCGGCAGGAGACTGGAAAAGCATTAATTATGATGACGCTGGCTGGAAAAGCGGAAAGGCGGCTTTCGGCACACGGGATATGCAACGCATCGGTACGGAGTGGAATACAAAGGACATTTGGGCACGCCGTCATTTTACGCTGGATAAAGATGTGAAGAATCAGACCGTTTACCTTCGCTACTCCCATGATGATACTTTTGAACTGTATCTGAACGGGGAACAGTTGGTGGCAACCGATTACTCTTGGAAGAATGATGTAACGCTTGAACTGACAGCGAAAGCAAAAGCGAAACTGCGTACAGGTAAGAACGTAATTGCCGCCCATTGCCACAACACCACCGGCGGGGCGTATATGGATTTTGGCTTATACCTGGAAAGCGAGCAACTTTGTAACTTTAAGGAAGCCGCTGTGCAGAAGTCAGTCAATGTATTGCCTACACAGACTTATTATACTTTTGCGTGCGGTCCGGTAGAGCTTGATCTTGTCTTCACGGCTCCTTTGCTGATGGAAGACTTGGACTTGATCTCGAGTCCTATTAATTATATATCCTACCGGGTGCGCTCTTTGGATAAAAAGCAACATGATGTGCAGGTTTATCTGGAAACTACTCCCCAACTGGCTGTGCATGAACCCAGTCAGCCCACCCTTGCCAATAAGGAGGAACATAACGGCATGAGCTATCTGAAAGCAGGCACTATAGAACAACCCTACACCGTTCGTAAGGGCGATGGAGTGCGTATAGACTGGGGATACGTGTATCTGGCAGCCAATGATGCCCCCGACAGATCACTCAGCATAGAAGAACGTAACCCCATGAAAGAAGCATTTATCAACACCGGCAAACTCCTTCCCGGCAAGCAGAATGTTCGTAGCAGCGGCATCAATTCAATGCCTGCCATGGCGTATGCGCACGACTTGGGCAAAGTGGATAAAGAAGGAAAAGAAGGGTATGTAATGCTGGGTTATGATGACATCTACTCATTAGAGTATTTCTACAAACGCCGTTTGGCTTACTGGAAACACAACGGATCGGTAAGCATCTTCGATGCTTTTGAAAACTTTAAAGCGAACTATTCCTCGCTGATGGAGCGTTGCCGCCGGTTTGATATAGAATTGATGGAGGAAGCCGAAAAGGCAGGCGGTAAAGAATATGCCGAACTGTGCGCTTTGGTCTATCGCCAGGCAATCACTGCCCATAAGCTGTTTACCGATGATGAGGGAAACGTGCTTTTCTTCTCTAAAGAAAATCATAGCAACGGATGTATCAATACCGTAGACATTACTTATCCGTCTGCTCCTCTATTCCTTATTTATAACCCGGATTTGCTGAAAGGCATGATAACCTCTATTTTCCACTACAGTGAAAGCGGACGGTGAACAAAACCTTTTCCGGCACACGACTTGGGAACATATCCTGTTGCCAACGGTATGCTGTATGGCGGCGATATGCCGATAGAAGAAGGAGGAAATATGGTGATGCTGGCAGCCGCCATTTCTATGGTGGAAGGCAATGCGGACTATGCCAAGGAACACTGGGAAACATTGACCGTCTGGGCAAACTACCTGCTGGAGCATGGACTTGATCCCGAAAACCAAGTATGTACGGATGACCTTGCCGGACACTTGGCGCATAATGCCAATCTATCCGCAAAAGCCATTATGGCTATTGCCGGTTATGGAAAAATGGCGCATATGCTGGGCAAAGATGATGTAGCAAAACGCTATGACGATGCCGCACGCCAAATGACGGTGGAATGGGAGAAAATGGCGATTGACGGCGACCACTATAAACTGGCGTTTGATAAGCCGGGCACTTGGAGCCAGAAATACAACATGGCTTGGGATAAGGTTTTCAACTGGAATATCTTCCCGTCACAGATTGCCACTACAGAACTGGCTTTCTATCAGAAGAACCAGCACACCTACGGGCTTCCTCTCGACTCCCGTAAGAATTACACCAAGAATGACTGGATTCTATGGACGGCCTGCCTGGGAACAGACGCAGATTTTAATGCATTGCTTGCTCCTGTTTATAAATATGCCAATGAAACTCCGTCACGTGTTCCCATCAGTGACTGGTATGATACGGATAATGCGCAGATGATGAACTTCAAAGCGCGTTCCGTTGTAGGCGGCTTTTTTATGAAGATGTTGATGGAACGGATGCACAATTAGTAACTACTTATTAGAAAAATCTGACCAGTTTGCAGTAATCAATAGTAAAGTATTGAGATAAAAGCAAACTGGTTAGCTTTTACCTTTTTTTGAATAGCATTTTTTGATTCTTTAGTTTGTCTTTCGATATTTTTGCCACCGTTTCTCAAACGGGCCTGAATAACCTTTGATAAACCGAAACTAATTAATCTTATAAATTTAAGTTATGAAAGAAGCATGTAAAAAGAAAATTCGGGGCAGTATTCTACTGTTACTGTCTTTCGTGTTTTGCTTTGCAACGAGTTGCAAGGATGACAATGATGATGAGGGAGGAAAGGGATATGATTCGTCTAAGCCTGTGACATTCGAGCGTTTCTCTCCCGAATCGGGAACTAGTGGTGACCATTTTTTGTATATGGTGATAATTTCGGAAATGACAAATCTCGTGTCAAGTTAACTATTAACGGTCAGGATGCATTGGTGATTAATGTGAATAATACCTGTATTTATGGTAAAGTGCCTGTAAGGGCAGGTGAAGGCACTGTGAAAGTGACCATCGGCGGCGAAGGCGAGACTCCGACAGAATATTCATTTGAAAAACCGTTTGAGTATAAAGGTATTATGCGTGTAAGCACACTGTGTGGTTATGTGGACCGTGACGGAAACAGTTCCCGAAAAGACGGTACGCTGGCAGAAGCGCAGTTCCAGGCTCCTTATTGGCTGGCAATGGATAATAATAAAGACCTTTGGCTCATTGAGGAATACAATTCTATCCGAAGAATTTCCATTAAAAATGATGCGGTAACTACACTGATGGGAACCGGAGGCGATATGGGACGTCCCCGTACCCTTGCTTTCAGCTTGGATAGCGATACCCTTTTTATAGCCAATGATGCCGATGGTCATGGAAGTATGGCTGTAGCCCGTTCTTACCGTGCAGATGGTTTTAAGGATTGGTCCAGCATGATCCGTTCCGGATGGTGTAACGGTGTCTCTATCCATCCCAAGACCGGCGACTTGTTCTTTAACAGTTTTGAACAGGGACAGTTATACAAATGGGACTATGCCTTGAACGAGAAAAAAGAATTGTTCAAGATTGACGATGTGCGCTGGGAATTTAATATTCAGTTTGCCCCAAGTGGCAAATTCGCTTATCTGGTAATGAAGAACCAACAATATATTTTGAAATCTTATTTTGATGAAGACAGACGCGAACTGAAGCTGGCGAACATCTTCTGTGGAAAGAAAGGATCTGCTGATTTTGCCGACGGCGTAGGAATGAAAGCACGTTTCAACCAGCCCCATGAAGGTTGCTTTGATGAGGACGACAACTTCTATATTTGTGATGTGGACAACCATTGTATTCGTAAGATCTCTCCGGACGGGGTGGTTTCTACTTTTGCAGGCCGTCCCCACGAGGCAGGATATGCTGATGGAGACTTGCGTAAAGAGGCGCAGTTCAGAAATCCTTCGGGCATTGTTTATGACAAAGATTCCAAGACATTCTACATTGCAGATATGGGCAACAAACGCATCCGCACCATTAGAGTGGAATAATAACATGATAAACACATTAAATATATGAAGAAATATTTATTAATCGGAATAGTATTACTTATATGTTCCCTCCCTGCTTTAGCGCAAGACAGGGTAGAAGTGACGGGGCTTATTACAGATGAACTGGATGAACCGATGATTGGTGTGAACATCGTTGTGAAAGATGAGCCGGGACTGGGAACAATCACAGACTTTGAAGGTAAATATAAAATAAAGGTTAACCAATATAAGACCTTGATCTTCTCATACATAGGCTATGATAAACAGGAGATTTTAGTAAAAGACCAGAAAGTAATCAATGTAAAAATGATCCCGTCTTCGGGAAGCGTGCTGGACGAAGTAGTCGTAACCGGTACGGGCGCTCAAAGAAAAGCCACTGTAACAGGAGCTATCTCTACCGTGAACCTGAGCGAGCTGAAAAAGGCGGGAGGAGCTGCTGCCACCAGTATTACCAATGCATTGGCAGGTAATGTGGCAGGTGTGATTGCCATGCAGACTTCGGGCGAGCCGGGTAAGAATACCTCTGAGTTCTGGGTGCGTGGTATCTCTACTTTTGGTGCCAGCAGTGGTGCATTGGTATTGGTGGATGGTTTTGAACGTTCACTGAATGAAATCAACGTGGAAGATATTGAATCTTTCTCTGTATTGAAAGATGCCTCGGCTACCGCTATTTATGGTTCTAAAGGTGCGAATGGCGTTGTATTGATTACGACCAAAAGAGGTAAATCCGGTAAGATCAATATCAATGCCAAGGTGGAAGGTTCTTATAACACCCGTACCCGTACTCCTAAATTTGTAGACGGGCTTACTTATGCCGATATGTTGAATGAAGCGCGTATCACCCGCAACCTGGAACCGGAATATACTCCCGGCGAACTGGAATTGCTGCGCAACGGTCTGGACCCGGACTTGTATCCCAATGTAAACTGGAAAGACTTATTGCTGAAAGACGGTGCATTTACACAACGTGCTACTCTTGATTTGAATGGTGGTGGTTCTACCGCCCGCTATTTCCTTTCGGGAAGTTACATTGACGAAGGAGGTATGTATAAGACCGATTCTTCACTGAGAAAAGATTATGATACCAATGCAAACATGAAGCGTTGGAACTATCGTATGAATGTGGATATTGACATCACCAAGACCACCTTGCTGCGCGTAGGTGTATCCGGTTCGTTGGAAAAGCAGAATAAACCGGGATTGAGTGATGATATCTGGAAATCTATCGTAGGTACTACCCCTACCAGTATCCCTGTTATGTATTCGGATGGTAAAGTACCGGCTTATGGAAAGGGCGTTTATACCAATCCTTGGGTTCTGGCTACACAGTCCGGTTATCGCGAAAACTGGAAGAACAAGATTCAGACCAACATTACGCTGGAGCAGAAACTCGACTTCTTGCTGGAAGGCCTTAGCTTTGTAGGACGTTTTGGTTATGATACGAATAATGAAAATGAAAACCAACGCATTAAGTGGCCGGAACAGTGGAAAGCTGAACGCCGCCGCGATGAAAACGGTAACCTGATAATGAACCGCATCTCTGAAGAACAGTTAATGAAACAATCTTCCGAATCTTCCGGTAACCGTTTGGAAAGCTTTGAAGCGGAATTGCATTATGACCGTACTTTCAAGCAGAACCACCACGTGGGCGGTATGTTTAAATATACCCAGCGCGAAGAAACAACAACGGTAAATATCGGCGAAGATATTATGAAAGGTATCTCCAAGCGTAACCAGGGTATTGCCGGACGTGTAACTTATAACTGGAGCTATCGGTATTTTGCCGATTTCAACTTTGGTTATAATGGTTCCGAGAACTTTGCCAAAGGACATCGTTTCGGTTTCTTCCCCGCAGCTTCCGTAGGATGGAACCTGGCAGAAGAAAAGTTCATCAAGAAGCACGCTCCTTGGATTGAAATGTTGAAACTGCGTTACTCTTATGGTGAAGTGGGTAATGATAAAATCAGCGATGATGTGCGCTTCCCTTATCTGAGTTCTTTCGGTGATGCCGGAGGTTATGACTTTGGTGATTTCAACAGTAGTTGGCAGTTTGGCGGATACCACTATACACAGGTTGCTTCCAACAATCTGGCATGGGAAGTTGCCAAAAAGCACAACTTAGGTCTTGACTTGTCTCTATGGAATGGTAAGTTCACCCTGACGGTAGATGTTTATCAGGATACCCGCGAGAAGATCTTCATGCAGCGTAAGTTCTTGCCCGGTATGGTGGGATTGTGGTACAATGAAGAAAGGAAGAATGCACCTTGGGCAAATGTAGGTAAAATGCGCTCCAAGGGTATAGACGGTAACTTCATGTTCAAGCACAAAGTGGGAGAAGTTGATTTCACCCTGCGTGGTAACATGACCTTTACCAAGAATGAAGTGCTGGAATATGACGAAGAACAGCAATACTACTCTTATAAAATGACACAAGGCTATCGCTGGAACCAAGCGCGTGGCTTGATCGCTTTGGGATTGTTCAAAGATTATGACGACATCCGCAACAGCCCGAAACAGACATTTGGCGAATACATGCCCGGTGACATCAAGTACAAAGATGTGAATGGTGATGGCGTGATTAATGAATATGATGAAGTGCCCATCGGTGCAACCACCGTGCCGAACATGATCTACGGTGTGGGATTATCGGCACAATGGAGAGGATTTGACTTCAATGTACACTTCCAGGGAGCCGGTAAGTCTTCTTACATGATTAAAGGACCGGCAGTATATGCCTTCTCTGAAGGTAACTGGGGAAATGTGTTGACCGATATTGCCAAAGCGGGCAACCGCTGGATTTCCAGCGAAATCTCCGGCGACCCTGCCACCGAGAATCCAAATGCCAAATATCCGCGCCTGAGCTATGGTGGAAATGAGAATAACCAGAAAGCTTCTACTTACTGGCTGCGCGACGGAGCTTACCTGCGTTTCAAGACATTGGAAATAGGCTATACGCTGCCCAAGCAGTTTGTTAACAAGCTGCACATCGGCGATGTACGTTTCTACTTGTTGGGCAACAACCTTGCCGTTTGGGACAGCCTGAAACTGTGGGATCCCGAAATAGGTAGCGATAATGGTATGGCCTACCCGTTATCAAAGAGTTGTACATTAGGTTTGACTGTTAATTTTTAATTTTAAGAACCATGAAAAGAAAACATATATTGATTTCGGCCCTGCTGGGAATGGGACTCGCTTTTGCTTCTTGTTCCGATTTCCTGAGTGTGGATAAATATTTCAATGACCGGTTGAATGAGCAAAAGGTTTTTGCAAAGAAGGATTATTCCGACAGATGGTTGGCGGCCCTTTACTCCAATTTGGTGAACCATCAGGCAGATGTAGCCAGCAAAGGATACATCATGTTCAACTTCTCCGATGATATGTATTGCGGTGACCGTGGCAATAGGTATCGCACCTTTAAGTTTGGCGAATACGATGAAAACTGGTTCAACGACTCCTACGATCAGTGCTATATGTCTATTCGTGACGCTTCGACCATGATTCAGAATATTGACATCAATGAAGAACTGAGTAAAGAAGAAATAGCCGACTATAAGGCACAGGCGCGTTTCCTGCGTGCTTATTACTATTGGTTGTTGCTTCGCCGTTATGGGCCGATTCCTTTGTTGCCCGATGAAGGTTTGGACTACACGGCATCTTATGATGACCTGGCAGTGCCCCGTAGTTCTTATAAGACTTGTGCTGAGTATATCAGCAACGAATTGGCTTTGGCCGCCAAAAATCTTCCGTTGGAACGCTCCAACCGTGAAGTAAACAAAGCGACCCGCGGTACTGCACTGGCTGCCCGCGCAAAGGTATTGCTCTTTGCCGCCAGCCCGTTGAATAACGGTAATAAAGACATGGCGGAACTGGTGGATGATGAAGGAAATTGCCTTATCCCGCAAGAATACGATGAAGAAATGTGGGCAAAGGCTGCTGCCGCTGCCAAGGATGTGATGGAATTGAACCGTTACAGCCTGTATGTAGCGCCTTTCCGTGAACACGATGTGAATCATGGCTATCCGGCAACCATCGTGCCTCCTCATAATGATGAATTTTCGGACAAGGACTAGCCCGAAGGATGGAAGAACATAGACCCGTTTGAATCATACCGTTCCATATTCGATGGTGATATAAGACCTTCGGATAATCCGGAATTGATCTTTACCCGTGGCGCCAATCAGACTCAGGAAAACTGTATCGAACTGGCAAGACACCAATTCCCTTCTTCACTGAACGGATGGAACACACACGGAATCAGCTTGAAGCAGTGCGATGCTTATTATATGAACGACGGAACCGACATGCCGGGTATGAACAACTATATGCCGGGCGATTATCCCAACCGCGACAACCGCGAACGCCCCAAAGGCTATGTTACCCGCGAAGATGTGGAAGAAGGACGCTACAAACCCTTGTCGGAAGGCGTCTATCTGGAATATGCCAACCGCGAACCGCGTTTCTATGCTTCCGTTGCCTTCAATGGCAGCGTATGGGATATGACCAGCTTGAATGATGAAAATATGCGTTATAAGCAAGTCTTTTATTATCGTGGACAACAAGATGGTATGCGTCCCTCTGCCCCTGAGTTCTGGCTCCGTACCGGTATCGGCGTGAAGAAATATTGCAATCCGCAGGATGCCTTTGTAAAGGACGGTAATCCTGCCGGCTGGGAAGGACATCGTGTGATAGATAAGGCAGACCCTTCTATCCGTTATGCCGAAGTGTTGCTGATTTATGCCGAAGCGTTGAATGAGTTGGATGGAAGTTATACCATTCCGTCTTATGACGGTTCAAAGACTTACCAGATAAGCCGCGATGTGAATGAAATGAAGAAAGGTATCCGTCCTATCCGCATCCGTGCCGGTGTGCCCGATTATGATGCAAGCACCTATGCCGATAAAGCCCAGTTCCGCAAAAAGCTGAAACGTGAACGCCAGATTGAACTGTTTGCCGAAGGACACCGCTACTTTGACCTGCGTCGTTGGAAAGATGCTCCGGTGGAAGAAGCCACCCCGATTTATGGCTGCAACATGAACATGACGGAGAAATATCGCGACCTGTTCTATGAACCTTATGTAGTTCCTTCATTACCCACAGTATTCTCTAAAAAGATGTATTACTGGCCTATTCCTCATCAGGAATTGAAGAGAAACAGACGCTTGACTCAAAACCCGGGTTGGACTTCTTTTGATTAACCAATAAACGAATGAATCGATGAAAAAGATATATTATTATGTAATGACGCTGGTAACCGTCCTGTCACTGGCGGCCTGCAATGATGAGTGGAAGGATGAACTGTTCATGCACTTGGTTTCTTTTGCAAAGAACGGAGTCTATGACATTCATATGCGATACAATAAGGAAGGGAAGGTATCTTATCAACTTCCTGTATTGGTCAGCGGTTCTACGGAGATAGACAAAGCTATAGATGTACGCGTCGGATTGGATACAGATACCTTGGACGTGATGAACTATGAACGTTTCCGTGATCGTAAAGACTTGTACTTCCGTCTGTTGGACGAGAAGTATTATGATATTCCCAGTATGACCGTTAACATTCCGGCAGGTTCCAATAAGGAACTACTGGATATAGATTTCAAGTTGGGTGACTTGGATATGAGTGAGAAATATATCCTGCCGCTTACTATCGAAGAAGGTCCGGGATATGTACCTAATTATAGAAAGCAATATCGCAAGGCATTATTGAATGTATTGCCGTTCAACGACTATTCAGGCAGCTATTCGGCTACGAATGCCATGATCAGTGCTGCCGATGATCCGGGTGCTGGAGAATTCTCAATGGATACGCGTAATGCCTTTGTGGTGGATGATCATTCTATCTTCTTCTATGCCGGAGCTATAGACGAGGAATTGCAATCGCGTGGCAAGTATAAAGTGGTTGCCGAATTTATACCCAGCGGTGAGGCTTCAACGGATGGAATTGTGAAGCTGAGTTCTCCTAATCCCGACATACACTTTGAAGGTGAAGGCACGTTCTTGATTTCTACGGAGATGGATCAGGTGTTGCCCTACTTGGAGCATCGTTATGTGACTATTCTTATGGAATATGAATATGATGACCTGTCAACTATCACTCCTTTCCGTTATAAGGTTCAAGGATCTATGGTTATGGAACGCAAGCGCAATATCTTGATGCCGGATGAAGATCAGGCGATAGAGTGGTAATTGCTTCTTACCGGTTGTTTAATAAAAAAAAGGTTGAATGAAAATTCAACCTTTTTTTTCTATTCTCTTTATTTCTTTATAGCAGCAATCGTTTCCGCCGCTACCCCTTCATTGGTAATGCGTATCGGTTCAATAAATCCATCTTTATCAAAAGTCATCTTGTCTATGCAAGTTACCCGATGGTCACGTCCGTCATCTCCCAATGGACGGCGATGGTAAACAATGTAATAATTATCACTACCCGGAGCATGTATCACGGAATGATGTCCGGCACTGGTAGCTATCTCACTATCCTGCTGCAACACCTTATTAATTCTTTGGAATGGTCCGAAAGGAGAATCGGCAATAGCATAAGCCACCGAATAATCGGGACCGCCCCAGCCGCCTTCACTCCACATAAAGTAATATTTCCCATCGCGCTTAAACATGAATGGGCTCTCTGTATAATTCTCCGGTGTTACTTCTTTGTATAAACTGCCGTCGGCAAAGAGCACAATACCTGTAAAATCATCATTCAGGCGAACCATATTGCAATGTCCCCAACCCCCGTAATACATATAATAAGTGCCATCTTCATCATGAAACACATACTGGTCTATAGGCTGTGCACCGTTCACAATTTCATTAATCAGCGGTTTGCCGATAAGATCCCGGTAGGGACCTTTGGGACGGTCGCTCACGGCTACCCCGATGCCGCCCACTTCGCCTTCGTGTACATCATTTGCGCCGAAAAACAAATAATACTTGTTGTCTTTGCGTATCACAGAAGGAGCCCACATGGCTTGTTTCGCCCATTTCACGGCTACGGTATCCAGAATGGATTCATGCTTTTCCCAGTTCACCAAGTCCTTGGACGAGAAACAGTCAAAGTGAGTCTGCTTTTCGTACACATCGCTGTATGTGGGATAAATCCAGTAAGTCTGGTCGTAAACAATCCCTTCGGGGTCGGCATACCACCCCGGGAATACAGGATTGCCACTCATCGGTTGTCTTTCACTTTTTTTGCTTCCGCAAGCGCTCAGTGCGCATACTGCCAGCACTGCATACCATAGATTCTTTTTCATCGTCATATAAATATTGTTTTTCATGTTCGCGGCAAAGTAAACACAAACTTCTGAGATCTTTGGGAAATTGGTAACCAATAAAAAGCAAAATCTATTCATTTTACGTGTTTCCTAGGGTCTATAAAAGTATGAAAAGATGAAAAGTTGTCCTTTGGTTCTTTGATAAATATTATTTTCTCCTATCTTTGTAACCGTATATAAATCACCAATCTAATGAGAAAAAACATACACCTCTTATGTGTCGGGGCGGCTGTGGCGTTGCTGAATGCCTGTGCCCCTGCTGTCAAAGCTCCCGAAGCTATCCTTCCGATACCGGAAAAGAAACAAGTGGAATGGCAGAAAATGGAAACTTATGCTTTTGTGCATTTCGGGTTGAATACGTTCAATGACCGCGAATGGGGATACGGAGATTCTGATCCCGCTACGTTCAATCCCACCAAGCTGGACTGTGAACAATGGGTAAAGACTTTTGTGGCTGCCGGTATGAAAGGGGTGATCCTCACGGCAAAGCACCACGACGGCTTCTGTCTGTGGCCTACGGGGCTGACGGAGTATTGTATCCGTAACACTCCTTATAAAGATGAAAAAGGGGACATAGTGGGAGAATTATCAGCAGCGTGTAAGAAGTATGGCATCAAGTTTGCCGTCTATCTCTCACCGTGGGACAGGCATCAGGCCAATTACGGGAGTCCTGAATATGTGGAATATTTCCATCAACAATTACATGAGTTAATGACAAACTATGGCGAAGTCTTTGAAGTATGGTTTGATGGAGCCAATGGTGGTGACGGTTGGTATGGAGGGGCTAAAGACAGCCGTACCATCGACCGTAAGACCTATTATAATTATCCACGCATCTATGAAATGCTTGATGAGTTACAGCCTCAGGCGGTGATCTTCTCCGATGGCGGTTCCGGTTGCCGGTGGGTAGGGAATGAGAACGGTTTTGCCGGAGCTACCAACTGGTCTTTCCTGCGTGCCGGAGAGGTCTATCCGGGTTATCCCAAGTATCGTGAATTGCAATACGGACATGCCGACGGCAACCAATGGGTGCCTGCCGAATGTGACGTTTCCATTCGTCCGGGCTGGTTCTATCATCCCGAAGAAGATGATAGGGTAAAGAGCGTGGATCAACTGACCGACTTATATTATCGCAGTGTAGGCCACAACGCTACTTTATTGCTTAACTTCCCCGTAGACCGTGACGGACTGATTCATCCGGTGGATTCTGCAAATGCAGTGAATTTCCATCAGAATATTCAAAAGCAGTTGGCTTATAATTTGTTGGCGGGCATCACTCCTACAGTATCCGATGAGAGGGGAGGAGCATATACGGCAAAGGCGGTGACTGACGGAGAATATGATACTTATTGAGCAACGAATGATAGTATTACATCTGCCACAATAGAATTTAAGTTGCCGCAGGCGCAGAAGGTGAACCGCATGTTGATACAGGAATACATCCCATTGGGACAGCGTGTTAAATCCTTTGTGGTGGAATACAATAAGGAAGGAGAGTGGTTGCCTGTGAAACTGAATGAGGAGACTACCACTGTAGGTTACAAACGATTATTGCGTTTCGAAACAGTAACTACCGACCAGCTTCGCGTGAACTTTACCGATGCGCGTGCTTGTCTTTGTATCAATAATATAGAGGCGTATTATGCGGGCGAAACGAGTGATGTATTCACTGCAAAAGCTGAGGAACTGAAATCGTATCCGTTCACTTTGCCGCAAGTGGCTGAGGCTGAAGCAGGGAAGTGTATGGATAAGGATGCAGTAACCACTTGCTTTGTAGATGGCAACACCTTATTAATAGATTTGGGTGAGGAACGGACTATTACTTCTTTCCATTATCTGCCCGACCAAAGTGAGTATAACAAGGGGCTGATATCTGCTTATGAATTATCAGTCGGTGCAGACGCCAATGCTGTGAATCAGATGGTAGCTCATGGAGAGTTCTCGAATATTAAGAATAATCCGATTCTGCAATCGGTTTACTTCACACCGGTGAAGGCTCGTTATTTGAAGCTGAAGGCGGTGAAGATGGTGGCTGATGGCGAGCAGATGGGATTTGCGGAAGTAGAAATACAATAAAAGTAATTTATGCAGTATAATAAAATAGGTCTGGATTTATCTAGACCTATTTTATTATGAGGGCGTTTGTTTATTTAATCACTACTTTGAAAAGCATCATGCCGAAGTTTCCGCTGATGGTATATCCTGCCGGTACGCTTTTGATAACTACTGGTAGTGCATAAGTGCCGCTTGCCAGTCCGGTTGTGTTAATCTTCAATTCGGTTTCAGCTAATTGAGTCTGCTTGGTAATCGTCATGGTTGCAGGTAGGTTATAGGTTGATGCAGGCAGCAGTATACTTGTTCCTATTTGGCTTTCATCAATACCCAGTCCTACTACAATATCCTCATTTTGATTTCTCCAGTCGGCTATGGTATAGTTTACATACAGGGGAAATGTAACTTCTGTTCCGGCTGTAACCGTGGTGCTGGTATTATGTTTGGTATACGGTAGTTCAATTACCGGTTTTGCATTATCCCAGTTCACTAGAGAATCATCTTTTAAGCATGAAGTCATTGTTAATGCTATAAATAGCATAGATAGTATAAAGTATCTCTTTGTTCTCATAATGTTTTTCTTTTAGTTTATTATAAGTAATCGCTTACAGTTTCTCTTGGTTCATTCTTCTTGTCCCAGAATATCAAAGATTCATAAATATCTATTTCCTTGAAGTTATTAGGATTCAGATTTCTTTCTGTATTGGGATAGGGGAATCTTATGATCAATTTCTGCCCTTTTGCTTGGCTATGTGAAACTTTTAATACCGGATAGTCGGTTCTTCTTTGTTCAGACCAGGCTTCCAACGGGTCAATCATAAAGAGGCTTATCCATTTTTGTGTCTGGATGGCACACATTTTTTCTTCTGTGGTAGTCATTAAATCCCAGTTGACAGTCTTGTTGTCTTGTGCCAAGAATTCGGCTGCTGCTTCTTCGGCAGATCCACTGATAGGATCTTTAACTCCTGCCATCGTATAACCATTGTCTTGTAAAGCACGTTCATACATTTTCATGGCTGATGTCACAGCCTTTTCATAATATTCTTTAGCTTTGGCATCTCCACCTCCAATCATTCCCCTCAAGGCTGCTTCCGACAGGTAGAATCCTACCAGTGCTCCCGGCATGATATAGAGATCGGATTGTGGTCCGTCTACTTTTGAAGAAGATTTAGCCAATATACCTAAACCTATTTTCGAAGCATAGTCACCACCGGCGGGGAATATCTGACCGTAAGGAACACCGATATAATATTCTTTATCCAACCCGTGTTTCTTATAATCTGCATATCCGTTTTTATCTTCTGCCAGAGATTTACGAGGATCAATATAAACGCGTAGGCGCGGGTCATTGTTATTGCGCAATTCATCTACCAGTTGCGAGGTGGGTACTACCTGCTTGTGATATGTCGATTCATTATCCAGATAAGTCCAGCCCCAATACTCATAAACATGGTTCATCTTATCATCTGCTTTGTAATAACCGGGATTTCCTGCAATAACTTCGTTTATATCCAGTCCTTTATCTGCAATGGCAGCTACCTGGGCAGCTACGTCCTGTACTTCCGAGATGCGCATCAATAAACTTAGCTTAACGGAGTAAGCATACCGTCTCCACTGTTTTAAATCACCTTTGCAGAAGATATCCGCTTTTCTTAGTGTACCTAGGCTATAGGTAGCATCATTAATAGCTTCATCCAGTTTCTCTATTGCTGTATCTATGTCTTTTAACAGTCCTGCATACACATCTTCCCCTTTGTCATATTTAGGAGCCAGATAATCATTGCCTAGCGCAGCTTCCGTATAAGGGACATCACCAAAAATATCTACTAATTCCCGGAAATTAATAACTGTTAATACTCCGGCAATGCCTTCGTATCCGGCATTGCTTTCGTTTATTGCTTTTTTCATAATACTTTTTAGGTTCATGATGCGGGCATATCGTGAACTCCAGTAACCATCTGAGTTTTGTGGAGCCAACAATCCGGTGAGGAAAGGATAAGTACCCGAAACCGTACCCGATTTGGTTAGATGCTGGCACATATTTTGCAAACCATGGGCTGTGGTTCTATCAGCGTTCATGTCATTCTCTACGAAAGAAAGCAGTAAGTCCTTAGTCGCTGTTTCTTCCAAAGCATAGTTGGGGTTATGGTTTACATCCAGCCAATTTGTACAACTGCAGAACAATAATCCGCTTACTATTAAAGTATATAATGATTTCCTTTTCATAATCTTCTGTATTTATGTTTAGAATGAAAGTAATAAGTTGAATCCGTAGCTTCTGGTTCCTGCTGCTCTGGTACCTGACATACCACTTACGTTACTATTGCCAGCGGCAGTATAATCCGGATCTCCCCATATATTGGTCGAAGGAGTCCACATAAAGAGATTGCGTCCTACTATGCTGACTGATGCTCTTTGTAAGAAACCAACCTTCTTGAGTAATCTTTCAGGAATATCATATCCTAAAGATAGTTCACGTAATCTCCATGATGCTGCGCTAACCACCTGATTGGCACGTCCTTGTTTGTAAATACCGTTCCAGAATCCTTTGCTGGCATCATATACAGTTACATTGGTGTTGTCTTCATATATAGGATTTCCTGAAGCGTCAGTACCTACTTCTATGGCCGAGTTCGGGAATACAAAACGTTGGCGCCCGGTAATTCCGGAAATATAGGATGCACCGGTGAACAACATATCATATTCAATACCGAAACGGGTATAGTGTCCGCCACGATAATCAAAAGTTGCTCCTAATGTAAATCCTTTCCATTTCATGGTGGAGGATAAGCCAAGGCGTACAGTAGCGTCCGAAGTTCCGCATGGTATAATGTCGCCTGCCGTAGGATAACCTGTTACGGGATCTACGATTACTCTTCCATCCGGTGTGCGTTTCCAGTCTGTGGCTTTGATCATCGGATACCTTTCACCAACAATGGCATAACCGGCATAGTCTGAATTTAAGTTCAGCTCTGTAGCATCTCCTGCCAGCTCAATCACGCGAGTATCAAGGAAAGTTGCATTAGCACTTACATTCCAGAAGAAATCGCCAAATTGTAGAAGTGGAGTTAAGTGTAAATCCAATTCAAGTCCTTTACCACGCATGGTTCCTGCATTGATATAACGAGAGGAGAATCCGGTAGAAGTGGGAACACTGATATTGGTTGTCTGGTTGGTGGTGGTTTGCACATAAGCCGCTATCCCTAAGGTGATTCGGTTTCTGAGTAATCCGATTTCTGCTCCTACTTCATATTCGGTGGTAAATTCCGGTTCTATATCGCGTGTGCGCAGATTCGGGCTGATAGAATAAGCTGCCAAGGTTCCATAAGGGAAATAGTCGGCTGTATTGGCAATGTTATCCAAGTTATAAACTCCAACATTAACCGTACCCACCCGGGCTGCAGAGGCACGAACCTTCAAGTGATTCATAATGTCACTTTTAATAGAAGGGATAGCATCAGTCAGTACCACAGAAAGGTTAGCACTGGGATAGAAGAATGACCAATGCTCCGGATCCAGTAAAGAAGTCCAGTCATTGCGTCCGGTAACTTGTAAAAATGCCCAGTTGCGGAAGCTGAAATCTATACTACCAAACAAACCTAGTTTACGAGAACGTTCCCACTCATTGGAACCTCCTAGTTCACCCATTTTATTTCTTACATTAAAGAAATCATCCAGAGCCAAAGATTCAGCTCCTACTTCTTTGTATTCATAATAGTTATCCTGTAAAGAATAACCTATCATACCTTTTATAGCAAAATCATCGTTGAATTTATGTTCGGCAAATGCCATAAAGTCAAGATTGAATTTACTGCTAATGCTTGAATCGGTATAAAGCTTGGATAAAAGGTCTGAAGCGGCATAGTAAATATTTTCTTTTGCCCAGTCGGAATAACGATAAGCATTATTGGTATAGTTGCGGTTATTAAAACTTAAATTAATACCGGCACGTGCCGTAAAACGCAACCATTTGGTAGCTTGAAAATCTAAATCGGCAGATCCGACTACCCGATCCTGGCGTATTTTTCTACGATAAGTTTCAGTTTGCCACCATGGATTAGTGTAATAGTCATTAATCCACTCGTCGGGTGATGCACCAATGCCTGTTTTATGCCAATCCTTAAAATCTGCTAAGTCAAAGTTGCCAGGGATATTGATCAGATTGTAGATACCTGATGACGATACATTATTCAAATCATAAGCGGTATTGGTATATGACATTTTAGCGCTAGCCTTGAAATTTTTATAGTTGCGGCTGGCGTTGAAACGTACAGTTTGGCGTACTTTGTCATCATTGGCAATGATGCCGCTTTGGTCTAAGCGTTGGTAAGACAGATACATACTGCCTCTGTCATCACTTGAAGCATATGAAATATCATTTTGTATGCCATATCCTTTTTCGTAGAAATTCTTACGTCCGTTTTTTACATAACTGTAAGGTAACTGCAGATAGAATCCATCTTCGGTTCCGTCTGCCATCGGACTACCTACATTTATTAGTTCACCATTGAACTCAGGACCATATTGTTGGTTTTCATCAGGGATGTATCCATTCATAGAGGGCAGTCCGGTTATGGGATCAGGGGTACCGCCACCAAAACGAGTTTGGAATTTGGGCAGATAAGCAGCCTCGTCCATGGTTGCTGTTAATGAATAGGTAATGTTTGGTTTTCCTTTTGTGCCATTCTTTGTTGTTACAATAAGCACACCATTAGCAGCTTCCGAACCATAAAGAGCTGCGGCAGATGCCCCTTTCAGTACTGAAATATTTTCAATATCATTAGGATTCAAAGACTGTAGGAAGCTAGTAGGAGTTTGAACTCCGTCAAGAACTAATAGAGCTGTATTATCTCCTTTAAAAGAGCGTGCACCACGTAGTGTAATACGGGTTTCTTGGTCTAAGCGGGGAGAGGTAATATTGATTTGCAAGCCAGATACTTTACCACTCAATGCAGCGGTTGCATCAGATCCTTTCGCCATTGTCAATTGGTCTGCGTCCACTTTTGCGGTAGAATAACCAATTGCTTTAGCTTGACGCTGGATACCCAATGCGGTTACAACAACCTCGTCTATCACTTGAGTATCTGATTTTAGAGTAACTGTGAGTTTGGGAACTGCCTTCACCGTTTGTGAGATCATACCTACGTATGAAATCTTCAGTTGGGCATTAGCGGAGATGTCGTTTAGGGTAAATTTACCATCAATGTCGGTTATTGTCCCCTTTGTGGTGCCTATGACAAGTATGGATGCACCAATGACTGGTTCATCATTGTCGGCAGCTACTACTGTACCATTAACTGTGATCGTTTGCTGTGCAAAAGCAACATACACTCCGATGAGGAGCATCGTGATTAACGCAGAGAATCTTTTTTCCATAAATTCTTGTTTGTTAGTTCTATACTTAATTGGCTCTTCTAGTTATTTCCTTTTTTTTGATTGCTCGCTATTTGTATTCCTAAAAAAGGTAGCCACAAAAACACATGAAAGGAATTAGAGAACTTGATAAAATCGTTGCTTTTGATGCTTACGCTTAAAAATGTATTCAGATGTGTCAAAAACAACTTGCATAGATTAACATATAATCACTCTCTTTTTCCTATATAAACTGACTTTAACGGTCTTGTGTTCGCACAAACATACGAATAATTTTCAGATATTTAATATAATAGGCAAAAAAATAAGGAGAAAGATTAAAATTAGCTCTTAGATAGGTTATAAATGTAATTTTTATAAAAAAGAAACAATGCTTTCTATTTGATAAAACGATAAATGCCTCCTGCCAATATTCGTATTACGCCTTTCAGCTCTAGTTCGAATAAAAGGGCGCTCATCCGGTTCACAGGAATATTCGTTTCTACTACCAGTGTATTGATCTGCAAACCTTCCGGTGATTTTTGTAGCAAGTTTACTATTCTTTCTTCATCTTCGTTCAGTTCAAGGAAGAGTGCCCGTTGTATGGTTGTTTTGGCTCGCTTGCCACTCTGCTCCCAATTCATAGCCTTTACCAAATCTTCCGCCGAAGTAATCAGTGTAGCCTGATTAGCCTTTATCAGATTATTGCAACCAATGGAAAACTCATCCTGTACCCGTCCCGGAAAGGCAAAGCAATCCCTGTGGTAACTTCCTGCCAGGTCGGCGGTGATCAGTGCACCCCCTTTGGCGGCAGATTCTACAACGATGGTGGCACCACTCATTCCCGCCACAATGCGGTTGCGTTTTACGAAGTTTTGCCGGTCGGGATTCGTTCCACTCATAAACTCGGTAAGCAGTCCGCCCTGTTCCAACATGCTGATGGCGGTCTTTCTGTGTTCGGAAGGGTAGATGCGGTCCAGCCCATGTGCCAATACGCCTATGGTCTTGAAGTTATTTTGCAAGGCGGCACGATGGGCATGGATATCTATGCCATAAGCCAGTCCGCTTACTATCAGTGCATCGGGGTATAACTCGGCTAAATCGGCAAGGAAACGGGTACAGATGTCCTGTCCGTAAGTCGTGGCGTGGCGGGTGCCCACCATATTAATAATGTGTAGTGCATTCAAATCAGCATTCCCCCGATAGAACAGAACCAGTGGCGCATCATCACACTCGCGCAGACGGGAAGGATACTCCTCGTCATACAAGGTGAGGCAACGGATTCGGTTCTTTTCGCAAAAACTCAGCTCCTGTTCCGCACGCTGGAAAGCTTGGGGACAGTCCAGGGCTGCCACCAGCTTGTCGCTTACTCCCGGAACCAGTTGCGGCAATTCTAGGCGGTGCTCAAACACGGCGGCAGCACTTTTCATGCTTTTCACCAGGTTGTATGCTCCTGTCAGCCCCAGCCCCGGGATGCGGGTCAGTGCCAGACTGCTGATTTGTTCGTCCTGTGTCATTCGTTCAGGTAGGGTGCGAAAGTCTCGTCAAATAAAGCACTGTCGCCCAATCTGCCGTTCACCACGCATACAGATTCTACAGTGGCTTTAATCACCACCTTCATGTCGGGCAAACGGAAAATGTCTTGATAGAACACATATTTAATACCTTCTTTTTTCATATAGAGTTTGGACACAAATTCGTCACCGCTGCGCAGCGGTGTCTTGAATGCCATGGTGAGGCGTGCCACTACCGGATCTACCCCTTCCTGGTGCAAACGGGCGAAACTGATACCTACCGAAGTGAGGAACTCATGGCGCGTATGTTCCAGATAATGCTGATAATTGGCGTTGTTTACAATGCCCTGTAAGTCGCACTCATAATCGCGAACTTTCATTTTCAGTTCATAAATATACTTTTCCATAGAGCAAAGGTAAGGAAAAAACTGTTTCTTTGCAGTAAAAAGAGAAAAGATATGATGAAACTGTACGCCGCCCCCTTGCAAGGCTTCACAGAAGCTCCTTGGAGAAACATCCATCAAAGCGTCTTTGGTGGGATAGATGCTTATTATACTCCCTTTGTACGCATTGAGAGGGGAGAGTTCCGTACCCGGGATGTACGAGATGTCACGTTGGAAAACAATACCGTGTCCCGACTGATTCCCCAACTGATAGCCTCCACTCCTGCCGAACTGGAGAGGTTGGCAGGTTTGTTCATCGAAAAGGGGCATCGGGAAGCCGACCTTAACATGGGCTGTCCCTTCCCGCTGATTGCAGGAAAGCATAAAGGTTCCGGCATCCTTCCTTATCCGCAGGAGGTAAAGGCGTTGCTGGACGAACTGTCACATTATCCCGAATTGAAGTTTTCCGTCAAGATGAGGCTGGGCTGGGAGAGTGCAGATGAGTGGCGCGTCTTGTTGCCCTTACTGAATGCTGCTCCATTGCAACAGGTCACCTTGCATCCTCGCATCGGCAAACAGCAATATAAAGGAGAAGTGGATCGCGCTTCTTTTGCCGAATTTTACCGTGAATGCGCTCATCCTTTGGTGTATAATGGAGATTTGGTTACCCTGGAAGATATTCGGGAATTGGAAGAAGCGTTTCCCAAACTGGAGGGAGTGATGTTGGGGCGTGGATTGCTGGCAAATCCCGCCTTGGCAATGGAGTATGTCCAAGGAGTTGCCTTGTCGCGTACTGAGTTATACAGTAAGGTGAAGCTCTTACACACGCAGTTGTTCCAACATTATGAGGCTCATTTGCAAGGCGAGGCTCAACTTTTGAGCAAGATGAAACCTTATTGGGAATATCTGTTGCCGGATATGGATAGGAAGTTGAAAAAGGCAATAAAGAAAGCGACTCATGTGGATAAGTATTTGACGGCCGTGAATCAGTTGTAGCTTATTGCTGTTATCCACCGTAGGGGCAGATTGAATCTTATAGCCGTCAAGCTAAGTTTCTTAGCGTTAAAATATCGCGCAGCCTCCCCCTTTTGAAGGGGGTAAGGGGGATGTTCTCTTGAGAATGATAAAGTATCTCACTATGAAAAGAATCGTACCAAGGAGAATATCCCCCTTAAATCCCCCTTTAAAAGGGGGAGGCTGCGCTATACAACATTAAGTTACATCTATAGGGATTCACCCCCTTCACCCTCTCCGCAAACCCTTTGTCCATGCGGCTTTTGGGGTGAAGGGTGTCCCTAATTATCATTCTTCACCCCCTTCACCTGTATTTTTTTGATAAAATATTTTCTTTCTTGATGTCCCCGCATCTCATTGGATAGGCTATAAATAACCTTTTTATTACCATCTATTTTATCTTTTTTACGGATCATATTTCGTCTTTTATACCGTCATCATTATCGTTTTATAA